>WLWG01001573.1_pt1 | contig 20000 bp, 33 predicted proteins | sample 6712871 | NCBI WGS metagenome assembly WLWG01 (sample SAMN12718693, study PRJNA515312) | sponge metagenome | isolation source: marine sponge | host: Mycale hentscheli | place: New Zealand: South Island, Marlborough, Capsize Point | collected 2003-05-01
ACCATAGGATACGTTTTCTTCAGTACCATATGGCACTATGAGAACATTACAGTCCTCATACGAGTAAGATTCAACGCCTAAGAAATTCATTTTTTATTGACGTATGCATAATTTGCGACAATTGGTAAAATGCTACTTGCTTCACCATATACCATTTGTGTTGCTTGATCACTAACCTTACCCCAACTGTTTGCTTCATCTAATGTGCTACTGCTACATGCTCCGTCTCTTACATCTGCTACTGTAAACTGTATTGCATATTTGTGTAACGAAACTTCATGTCCTAACATTTCTGCCGCAACTACAATATCTTGTGCAAAGTTTTTTGGTACTCCGCCTCCTACCATAAACAATCCTGTATCTTTTGCTTTGATTTTTAATTCAGTCAATTCTTTAAGGTCTGCTATGCTATCAATGATGCAATAATATTCTTCTTCCATTCTGTGTTTGAGCAGTCCGAATCCTGCGGCACTGTCATTCAAAGCAGGACAGAAAATAGGTACACCTGCTTCATAACATTCATTGACTAAACTGTTTGGAGTATGTTTACCTAATAGATGTAGGAACTCTCTGGAACTCATTATACTACCTTCACTATACTGAGTTGCAATATCACAAACGTATTGATCGACTTTCTTTAAGTCTTCTTCGTAGATGTAAGTGTCATAGATTCTATCAATGCCCTGTTCTCTTAGTTCATTATCATCAACTTTTGATGTGCCAATATAATGACTGTATCCTAATGCTTCATACAAATCCATATCAATAACACTGGCGCCAGTTGCAACTATAATGTCAACCATTTTATATTTGACTAGGTCTCTGTATAGTTGAAGACAACCAGCGGCTTGCGTTGATCCTGCAATCGTTAGAATGATTGTACAGTCAGGATCATCTATCATATCTTTATAGATTTGACAAGCATTGTAAATTTCTCTGGACGAGAAGGATGTGTTCTTTAATGACTCAACATAGTCTGTTAAATCTAATTTGGTAATATCAATATGTTCTACTTTTTGCATACTAATATTTATTGGGATTTCAATGACCTACACATTTTCATGTGCCCAAATCTTTTTTGATGTCTTGTTTTTGTTTTTTTCTAAAACGTCTGTTGTATTGCTGTTTAATCTTTTTTACAACACCAGAACGAGTTAGATAAACATAATACTTACGAGCAGTAGTAAGAGCATCAAATTCATCTCCTCCCTTCAAGGGAATTCTTTCTTTTTTCTTAGCCATATTCTTCTCCTAAAAGTTGGTGGGCCCACTAGGACTTGAACCTAGACTCTACCGATTATGAGTCGGTTGCATTAACCAGTTATGCTATAGGCCCTAATAGGGAGGGGCAGAGTGACAGGGTTTGCATGTCTCAAGCATCCGGTTGAGGCTAGTGTTGTTCTAGCCGTGCCCCAATTTGGCCCGCCCTCCAGGATTCGAACCTGGGACCTACTGCTTAGAAGGCAGTTGTTCTATCCACTGAACTAAGAGCGGTTAAACTTTTTGTTTCCTTACGTTGATTGAACTTGGCGCGCCTGGAAGGATTCGAACCTCCGACTTCCTGGTTCGTAGCCAGGTACTCTATCCAACTGAGTTACAGGCGCGGGCTTGTATTAACTGATTTGATATTCCTTATTACAAAACTTCTCCAACCTTCTGCCTTCGTATCAAAAACAGCAAGACTATTTTCAGGATTTTTAATTACCCTTTCTTTCTTGTCTTCGCCTTCTTTGATAACTGGCTTCGGTAAATTGTCAGGATGTAGTGTGCATGTCATTACACGTTCATCGCCGTTGATTTTTGTAAAAGTAACTTCTACAATATCCTTAACGAGTACATCTTTCACTTGTGATCTAAAACTGTTCCATTCTTCATCAGTCCAATTTTGATCTGGAGTCATTACTGTCATAATTAGCCCTTTCTTTGATTTTGTTTTTCAATTAAATCGCACATTTTGTAATATGCAATGAGTTCGTCCCAACTATAAAAGTCCTTTCTGATATGACACCAAAATCTACCTTTTTGTGTTGGCTTTAATTCTTTTACTGCTTCCATTTATTCCTTAAAAAAGTGAGTCTCAAACAGTGTAAATCTTAAGACTTACCTAGCCCTTCAGCGGGCGCCTGACGAGACTCAAATTGTTTGACACAACCCTTAGCAATAGATAGCAATTTTCGTTTTGTGTCATGTTGTGTATTATACTGCAGGTCGATTAGAAGGTAAACTATTTTGGGTAACTTGTTTTTGAGAACCGTTACCGTTAATCATTCCCATCTTTCCGCCTTGTGCAACAATCCTGTCAACCATATCTTCAAAGTCAATAGGCTTTAAATCTGTATGCTCAACAGAGACACATAAGAATCTAGGATCGATTTGATCGCCCTGCATGACTTTACCACCGTGCAAATGACCATGTACGTTGCACCCAAATCTACCTAACTGATCGACATGAACTGGTATGTGCGTAAACACTAACCCATTAGTTACATGACAACCTCTGATATCTTTAAATACTTCTACGTACTTGTGCAACTTTAATTGGTCATGATTACCTTTGACAAGTATTTTGATGCCATTCATCTGCTTAACTTTGTCAAGTCCTCTTTGATTAAAGGCAATGTCTCCCAACATGTAAACTTTATCATGTGGCTTAACGATTTCGTTATGCATTTGAATCATAGCATCTTCCATATCCTCAACGGTATCGAACGGACGACATCTTGTGCCATCCGGATTTGTAAAATTGATCACGTTCTTGTGACCAAAATGCAAATCTGCTGTGAAAAATTGAGACATTGTTTTACCCTTTTAATCTATATATCATTAAAAGCAATGGTTCTTATGATAGCAATCGCCTTTTTGATAATATCTATCTATTATACGGCATTTTGACCCAAATGTCAAGCCTTTTTAAAATTTTTTTGCCCCCTGTAAACCTACTAAATATATACATGAACATATTAATACCAGCCGCAGGTCGAGGAACTCGTTTCAAAGGTCACTATGATCAACCTAAAAATCTAATCGATGTTAAGGGCGAGCCTATGTTAGTGGCTGCCGCTAGAAGTTTAGGGCTAGATCATCCAGACAATAAATTTATCTTCTTACTACCCGAAGATATGATGAATGACACTCATAAAGAGTTAGGTGCTCGTTTAATAGACGAATTCCCAGGGTGTACAGTTCTTATTGTTGTCGGTCATACAGAAGGTGCCGCACAAACTGCAATTCAAGCAGTCCAGTTTATTGAAAACGATGAAGAACTATTGATTGCAAACTGTGATCAAATTATGAATTGGAAACCTAAACTACGTGATGAAGTGTTTGAGAAATTAAGAGAACATGATGCAGGCATTATCACAATTGAAAGTGATGATCCGAAACACAGTTATTTAGATATGATATCAGGTACTATCTTTGAAAAAGAAGTACAAGCAGGTAACATGGCACTAACAGGTCTTCATTATTTTAAGAAAGGTAAAGACTTTGTTGTAAGCACACGTTTAATGATGCAATCAGGTATTAAGTCTCAAGGCGAATACTACATAGGACCTGTATATAACTGGTTTCAAGGAGATGCAGGCTTCTATCAAATTATGCCTGATGATATTTCATTCATAGGCACCCCCAAAGATTTAGCAGAATACTTAGAAAAGTGATCGTAGGAAAATTATCAGACACAACTAGGGGTTGGGTCATTGGTGATTTTGAACCTAGTCTTTTAAAAACTAAAGATTTTGAAGTAGGTATTCTAACACATCTCAAAGGTGAGCAATGGCCTGCTCACTATCATAAACAAGGAACTGAATACAATATATTGATTAAAGGCAAGATGAATGTCTGCGACACTGAATTGGAAGCAGGTGATACATTTATTATTGAACCTAATGAAGTTGCTGACCCAACATTTTATGAAGATTGTACTATTGTTTGTATTAAAGTACCAGGTGACTCAAAGGATAAGTATATTGTATGATAAAATATATATTTGATGTCGACGGTGTACTGTGCGATACTAGCCAACGTATCGATAAAGAATTTAGTCAAAACTTTCAGGAATGGGCAGAAGATAAAGAATACTATTTAATTACGGGTAGTCATAGAAAAAAAACAATCGATCAGATCGGCCCAGAGATAGTAGATCAACAACACATAGGGTTTCATTGTTTAGGTAATGCAATCTATCCTCCGGGAGGTAATGAAGTTCTTATTAATGACTTTGAATTTACTGAAGATGAAATGGAACACTTTCATAATTTTTGGACTACAAGTAAGTACGATCAGAAACCTGAGTTTAAGGCTGTGTTAGAAAAGAGACAGGGAAGTTATAACTTTTCTCTAGCAACTAGAAGCGGTGACAGAGAACTTAGAAGTCATTATATGGAGCATGATAAGTTATATAAAGAAAGAGAAAACTTTATCATTCAACTAAACGATACCTTTCCGAGATTAGAAGCATATGCAGGTGGAAGTGTAAGTATCGATATATGTTTGCGTGGTGCAAACAAAGGACAAGTGTTAAATTTAATAGACGATGATCAAGCAGACATTGTTTTCTTTTGTGATCAATACAGTGAATATGGTATTGACACTCCACTAGTAAAAAAGATAGATGCGTTATCCAGAGACAGGGGAACTACTTACAAAATAAATAATGGATATAAAGAAACTTGGGAAATACTAAAAACATTATGAAACTTATAGCACACAGAGGAAACATCAACGGACCGTCTGCACAAGAGAATCATCCTGATCATATTAAAGAAGCACTGAACTTAGGATTTGATGTAGAAATTGATGTGTGGGTAGTTGATGGAGAGATATTCTATGGACATGATGAGCCTCAGTATAAAGGAACTCTGTTAGATTTAAATAAAAAATGCTGGTTACATTGTAAGAATATAGAAGCATTGCATTTCTTTGGTGGAATAGAACTAAACGAAACAAATGCATTTTGGCACAACGTTGATGACTATACATTAACTAATAAGAAATATATATGGACTAACATCGGCAGAGATTTAACTGGTCGTAGTATTATGGTTATGCCAGAAGTAGCAGACGAAACATTAAAGAATACATTAAATGTAAACTGTGCAGGTATTTGCAGTGACTACGTACAAAAGATTAAAGTGATGAGAGGATGAGATTAGTAGGCTGTGGTGATAGTTGGTGTTGGGGTGCAGAGTTAGTAGACCCTGTTGTAGATCCAGAACCAATTATGAATTTGCCCGGTGGCGGATTTGAACGACAAAGCATACCAGAAAACATAGAATATAGATTAAAGAATAGATACATTAATCGTTTTGCAGACATGATGAATGCTGATGAACTAATTGATTTAAGTGACCCGTCATTGTCAAACGATTCGATAACTAGAAGATTAATAGAATGGTTGTCTACAGAAGGGTATCTTACAGGTAGAGATACTGCGGACTTATTCATATCTATAGGCTGGACTAGTCCTGAACGTAGAGAATTTTATACTAGAAAGCCATGGCGACATAGTGAGACAGGATTTAATGAGCATTATATTCCTTTTGGTCCCTGGAGTATGGATCAAGACCATGAAGGAGATGAAGATTTAAATCAATTCTTTCGATTATATTTTGATAAGTTTTGGTCAGAGTCTGAGTTTATTCATAGACACATTAATCAAGTTTGGCAGATGTCAAAGATATTAGAAATGTATAACATAAAGTTTATTATGCATCAAGCATTTTATCATCACCATGAAAAAATGATTTATCAATGGGACGATGAAGAATATGAAAGGAACTTTCATAAGATTACTCCAGGTGATAAAGCACTTTGGGAAGCAATAGATAACAAATCATTTATACGAGACACAACAGCATGGCAACATATGCTAACTAAAGGAACTGCTGAAGAAGTTTTTATTATTTTTCATCCTAGTGCTAAAGGACACAAACACTGGGCTGAATATTTATATCAACAATGTATAGAGAATAAGTTATGGTAATCAAAAAGAAAAGTAAAAAGAATCCGCAAGTAGGAGACTTAATATATCACATATGTAAACTTAACGGTAGATTTGAAGGTAAAGTTGTACAACTATTAGCAATGCAATTTGTTTATGAAACACTTGACAAGAACAGACGTTTTTGTTTGTTTAGAGAAGATTGGGATTATGTTAACGAATTGTCGCCCATAAAGAGAAAAACTGTAAAGAAGACTAAAAAGAAAAGACGATGAAGAAAATGAAAAACATTGCTGTAGTGTTAAGAGGGCATGTAAGAACATGGCATTTTAATGCGCCAAAAGTATTTGACTTCTATAGTAAAATTGCAGACAATGTTGACTATTACTTTATAACTTGGGACACATCTAATACTGAAGGTGTTGAAGAATCTTTCAAAAATCAAAATTTAATACACTTTCATATTCTTGGTTATTCACTACATAACGCATTACTAGCCGAAGGAGAAGAAACAGGCGAGTATTATAACGGACATCTTGGACCTCCATATATGAATATGATAATGGCGCCCCATATTAGAAGACAAGAAAAACGTTTAAAAGATAATACAAAGTATGATTGTATTTTTGATTCTAGACCTGATGTTTTACCTGTCAGAAATAAAGATTTGTCGATAACTTATCCTGATCCTAACACGATATACTTTTCGGGATTAGAAATGCAAACAAATATGAGAACAAATAAATTAGATGTTGCAATGCAAGACTGGTTTATGTATATGGGTAGTGATGAGTTTGAAATATTTAACAAGAGATATCATTCAGACGGTTGGTTATACCCGTCAGACGGTCCCGGCACTCAAATAGAAATACGTGAGTATGTTACGAATAATCTATTTACTAAGATGACCGTATGCATCCAAGACTGGTGTGAAGCCTATATGATACGCCCTAATGTGTTTAGATTAGACTGGCTAGATAGTAGAGATACAGAAACTCTATTACTTAAAAGTAGAGAATGGCCCACTATGACGAAAGAAGATAAAATTACTGCCTGTGAAAGATATGGAATTTCGTTATCTGATTACATAGATACTGAATCGATCACTTGTAAGATTTAAGTAGTTCTTGTAGCACCTTAGGCTGTCTATGTCTAACGTCTGCTTCCCACGGTAACATCTGATAGTCTTTATAATGTATGTTTATTAAATCAACTTCATAGGGAACAGTATCCCAAATAAAAATACCATCATCAGTTATCATTAACTTACCTTCATACATTTGATTTACATGTATTAGTTCGTGTACTAATGGTATCATCAGATCGTTCACTCTCAACTGAGAGTTAAGTCTTATTAACTTGTTACTTTTATTATCTAATGTAGAGTCTCCATATACATTTGCAGGCATTACTGAGAATTCTAAAGTTAATGTGTCAGGCAGTTGCAAAGATATAGCATCACAAATTGCTTGTGCTACTTTGCACTTATTAGTATCATTATCAGTAGTTTGATAGCCTCTGGGAAATATAAAGTTTAATTGCATACATCTATTTACTGAATAAATATGATATATGGCTACGTTAACAGATTTTATAATTAACTGGGGAGATGTCGTTGAACTAGATTTCCCTAAAATGGATATAAACAATATCAGAAAAGTCTGTGATAGCCATCCAGGATGGAAAGAATATCAAGGTCACAAGAAGCCCAACAATAGATTTGGACTAAGTGTTACAAGTTTAGATGGAAGATTTGACGGACCCGATTTAAATAGTTTAAGAGAGTGGGAACGTATACATGGTGAAGCCTACAATGAAGCAGACTTTACTACACGAACAAATGTTTGTGCATTGCTTCCAGAACTAGATGAGTATTTGAATTTTTGGGAACCTAATTTAGGAAGAACACATTTTCTTAGATTAGACAAAGGTGGATTTTTTCCACCACATAGAGATAACGGAGCAATAGTTGCTGTACCTACATTTAGAATTATGATACCAATATACAACTTTGGTATTAATGATATGAAGTGGGTGCAAGAAGAAAAATTATTAAGATTCGATTTAGGATCAACATACTTTATTAACACAAGCAGATTACATAGTCTGTTTAGTTTTGTTGATAATTGTTTAATGTTAGTTTTAAATGTGAACACAGATGAGCATATATTAAAGAAAATGGTGAAAAAAATTGTCGCAGTATAAATCAGTTCCTTTTTATAATAATTGGTTAGACATGTCTGGCATGACAGCCGGCAATGGTCAACATCACAAAATGAATGTGTCTACAAAACTCATACGTGATTTAGAAAACATCAATGATAAAAAATTAAAAAAGTGGAGAATAGATGCCGCAAAGAGATGCCATGAGACATTGGGTCCTTTTCCAGCATTATGTTTCAGTGGTGGCATTGATAGTCAAGCAATGTTACATTGTTTTGCAGAAGCAGACCTTGAAGCACATGTTATTATATTTAAGTACAATGATGATTTAAATAAACATGACGTTGATCATGCCAAAGCATACTGTCATACTTTCGACATACCATATAGAGAAATAGAGTTTGATATTGTTTCGTTTTTAACTAGAGACAATCTATCAGTGACTGAACAGTACGGTGGATTCAGTCCTCAGTTTAATACGCATTATAGATTTGTAGAAGTATTAACTCACATGGGATATACTGGTGTATGTTTTGGTGGCAATGCTCCAGACAAGAACTTAACAGGCTATGGTAAAAATTTAGAAAAAAATCAAATGCATTGGGTAACATGCCATGATAAATTTCAGATAGCAGTGCAAGGTAGTTTTTTATCGTTTAGTCCTGAACTAGCACTAGCACTAGCAGTATCTACTCCCCAAGTATGGGAAAAACTTCCTGATAGTTCTACAGACTGGGAAGAATATCAAAGATTACGTGATCTTAAATATCAACAAAAAATAATCGGCTACAAACGCATCGGCTTTGACATTATGCAACAGCCAACTAAGTATACAGGATTTGAGAAAGTTAAAGAATTATTTGAAGAAAAAACCGGAGACGGTTGGGCATTTGAAAAACAATTTAGATATCCTTTAAGCAGACTGCCCGGAAGTAAAGTAGATAATAATGACTATGAAATTGCTGTACCCAAAGATCAAAAAGTATTCTTAGATTCTATCTACTTCAAACACTTTCCCACGAGGCCCTGATCCTCGTCCTGGATTACTTACTAAATCTGCACCTACATAATTTACTTTTTCTTTTATGTGAGTAGTCGCCCATATACGATTATGTAAGTGTATGTTGTAGCCTGTGTACGATATGTCTTCTAATCTAGTATCTTTATAAGGACTTAAATGCGTTACTAATATACCGTAGTATTTGTCTGCTATCTGTTTAGTTTCCCAATCTCTAATCATATCAAGTTGTTCAGTATACTTTTGTTCTATAAATTCTTTACTAGCCCACAGATCCATATCTCCAAAGAGTTTTAAATCTGTGCCGGGGAGAATATCTGAGTCTAAATTATATACTGGAATTTGTCCTTGACTTATATTATGATAGAACCAAGAGTCTTCCCAATCAATATTGCATTTTACTATGTTGGGGAAACCAAACGCACACCATACAGATATAGTTTGACCTGTTTGTAGTAAAATTTCTAAACCTTGAGATGATCTAGGATCTTTCCAATGTAAGTTTTGGGGCCATGCGTCTTGTTCTAAACGAACAGACATGCTGTTTTCGTATTCGTACTCCCATTTATCTGAGATAAATCTGTATCTTTCTGTATAACCATCATTATACACGAACTGTACGTTAGGATACAGATGTGCAAGTTCAAATGCATATAACACACTACGTTTGCCGTTCTCTGCTATATTACCATTAAGAATAACTAGATCACATTCAGGCAACTCTAAGTCAGTAGGATCAGTAGGTTCGTTAAAACCGTAATATAAATCATGGATTAGATGCACTTTGAAGGACATACAATTATTTAATCGATAAATAAGAGTATAAAAATATTGTTGTTATCCTTGTGTATCTGCGATAAATGATAAATACAATATAGTTATGCACACAAAATTTGGAGCCCAAACACATGAGTAAATTAAAAGTTACATTTGACAGTGATGTAAATGCTAAGGCATTTGCCGAGAAGTGGAAACTGTCTGCCCCTGAAGGCGATACACTCGACATAGAGTGGCATCTTGCTGAAGATGCAATAAAAGATCAGTCATGTTCACTAGAACAAAAAGATGAAGATGAGCATGAGTTTATCGTTAAAGGCGATAAAGCCGCAATAGAAGCATGTGCAGGAACAACTGTCGAAGAAGACTTAGGTAAAGGTTTCTTTAGAGTTAAATCTTCTAAAGGTTTAGCATTGGGTGAAGCAGTTGAAGGACTAGATCATTCATCTGCACCCGTAGAATTCTTAGGTACAAGTACTGTATCTCAAATGGATACATCAGATACAGATATCAATCCATCTGATGCAGAGGGACAATGGGCTCGCATCAGGGTTGCATCAACATATCGTCCACTAGTAACTTCATATCAAATGCATGATGTAAATTATGTAAGCAAACCTGAACTATACATTATGGATACAGGAATTGATTCTACTCATGCTGAATTTTCAGGCACAGATTTAGAAATAGATACATTTTGGTGCTTACCAGGTATATGGGAAGAGGGCGATCAAAAAGGTCACGGTACTGCTGTAGCATCAATGGCAGTAGGTACGAATTTAGGTATCTCAGATAATGTAAAACTTAGAGTTATCAAAATAGCAGGTAACGAAACAGACGAAAACGGCAATTTGATTGATCCGGGTGTAAGCAAACAAGCATCAATTTTAGAATTAGGTAAAGCATTAGATGCATTAGAAGCAGAAGTAGTAGGAAATCCAAATAAAACACGTATCTTAAACGTGTCTTGGGGTGTTGCTCGTTCATCATATTTAGATGCTAAATTTGAATCACTAATGTCAGCAGGTGTAACAGTTATTGCGGCAGCCGGTAACAGCGGTATTGATGTCGAATTAGTTACTCCAGCAGGTATTAATAATTGTTTAACAATCGGTGCAACTGATAAGTATGATATCCCAGCAGGTTTCAACAACATTTCACCTAGTGACGAAGGTCTAACAACAGGTGCAGGTTTATCATTAGATTTATTTGCTCCGGGTGAGTCAGTAATGGTCGCACATTGCGCGGGTTCAAGTAAACCATACGGTATCACATCTGGTACGTCATTTGCGGCTCCATTAGTCGCAGGTATCGCAGGTGTTATCGGTTCGATGAATTCAGATATGGTTACTGCAACTGAAATGAAAGATACAATTTTAGATACAGCAACTACAAACGCATTGCTATTTGAAGACTCAACGTTTACTGAAGAACAAAACAGATTAGCATATGTTTTCACTGCTGATCCTTTAGCAAACTACAAAGACGCAGACATGGTATCATATGTCGGTGTTGTAAATCAAGTAGAAAGTGACTTAGTACTAGACTTAAACTCTAACATAGATTTATCAAAATGGAAAAAGCAATATCCAGATGATGAATTTACATACTCTATCGAATTCTTAAAAGAAGATATTAAAGCAAAATATGAAAAATATGTAACACTGGACCCAGCATTGGGTACTGTTAATATTTCTGTTGCAAAAGATATTGTATTACCAACAGACACAAAATTAGAAATGGTTGAGTTTGTAGGTCGTGCAACTTCAAGTAGAACTACAATAAAATCTACTACAATTTTCTACTTCCATTCAAACTCATGGAACGATGAAGAAGCATATGAGGCATTAGAAGCAGATGTTACACTAGCATTGACTGACGTTAACAGTATCAGTTTCTTTGCGACATGGAGTGCTTCATTAAAATAAAAGGATAATACTATGGACAAAATTAAATCAATTTTCAGTTTTGCTAAAGGTTGGATAAGTGCAAGATTAAAAGAAAGAACATCTTGGGACGGAGCCGCATTAATTACTGCAGGCGTATGTTTCTTAATGTTTAAGGGTATTGCAACACTAGTTGCTTATGCCGCTATTGCATACGGTGCATGGACGTTATGGAAAGAAGAATACAAAGGCTAATCAGTCTATTTGCAATTTGCTTTTTAGTAAGTTGCGCCACAACTGTTGAAGAAACAGGACCAACAGAAATGACAGGAGAGCCTGTCAACATCGTCCTTAAAGGACAAAAAGAAATGTGTGAACGTGAACCTGAATCAACTCTTTGTAAGAAGGAAGAAGTAGATGAGTAAGGAAATTGCAGATAAAGTTCACGCATTAGTCGAAAGTAAATTTACTTATCTACACGATGATAAGCAATACATGCAAGCCGAACATTGGACTAGTCATGCTGATGAAGTATTAGCAGGCGAAGACTTTAGTGATGATTGCGATGGGTTTGCTAATACATGTGCAGAATTATTAATCAAAGAAGGCATTGACAAATCAGATGTATCTGTGATATACTGTGTGACTGAAACAGGTGAGGATCATTTAGTTTGTGGTGTTGCTATCGACGGCAAAACTTATATCTTAGAAAATAGATATGATAATCCTTATGATTGGAAAAGCAAACCAAAGTATGATTTTAAATACTTTATGAAGTTTGATGATCCAGGACAATGGTTCAAAGTTAATAATTAAGCAAACCTAAACGTCATAAATATCTTTATGGACGTTACAGAATATAAAGAAGACAAGCCCAACAAGCATTGGTCAGACATAACTCGACCATTGCATATATACAAATATTCTAATATATACGACAAATCCTTTTATAAATTATTAAAAGATACAGTGCAGGCTTACTTAGATAGACCTAATAAACTTACATATTTAACGCACAGAACTTCATTTACTCACAATGATAAACGTCATCATATTATATCGCACAAACAAAACACAAGAGAACAAGAAGTAATATACGATTTGACTGCTGAAGAAGGCTGGTGGAATCAAACATCTGATACAATTATAGATTGGAGTTGGGATACATTAAGAAATTCTATTCATCCTGTATTTTTTCAACATTTAAACTACTTTAAAAATAAAGAACCTATTGATGAAAATTGGGTTCCTCATAGATTTCATCTTAATTATTTACCTTATCAAAGTTATCTTCATCCTCACGTTGACATGGCTGATCAATTTTTTAATACTTCTACATGTAAAACTGCTAGAGCAAGATCATTGACATTTTATCTACATGATCATATACAAGACTGCGGAGGAGAATTCTATTCTTTGAGTGGTTATGTTTATGAACCTAAACAAAATGAAGCAATATCAATTAACGGTAACTGTGCAGTGCATGGTGTTAACTCTAACATGAGCAAAGATAAAAAACCTCGTCTAGCATTTACAGTCAGATGGGCACATAAAGATGATTTATATTTGCCTGGGTCGCCCGAAAATTCAATGTGGACTATAGATTTTCCAACATGATTGAAATTAAAAAGATTACATGGGAACAAACCAGAGACATATGGAAGATGCATATGCCCAACATGTCTATTGAGCCGACAAGTGCAATGACGTTTCCAAAAAGTTTAGAATATATATCTGTGGGTGATGAAAAACATTTAGAACAAATCGATACATATGATTTACAAAATCAAAGATTCACTCCTACGTTTTGGGGAGCCTTCCACAACGAAAGATTAGTAGGTGTAAACTCTGGTCACATGACTTTATACAATTTATATCGATCACGTGGTTTATATGTCGAAGAAGAATACAGAGGATATGCTATAGGACAAAAGTTATTACTTAAAACTATCTCACAAGGTTATTTTGAAAAAGCATTTGGTGTTTGGAGTTACCCTAATTATAAGGCTTGGATGACATATCATCACACCGAATTTACATTAACCAGTGAAGAATTTAATTTTCAGTGGGTAACAAATGATCAGGGTCAAATGAACAGTAAAGCAATAAGAGTATTTGATAAACAAAAAGTGAATGAAATTGTTGCTGAAGTTATGTCAGAAAGTCTTAAGAAGATAAAAACCGAGTAAACAAATTGTAACTGTTCCTAAAAATAATGAAGCAAGGAGGAATGCGAATAACAAAATATTTGAAGCAGTTACCTCAATCGGTCCACTCGGTTTACCCAAGCCCATAAGGGCTCTACATGCATTTTTTAACACTAAAACAAATATGAGTTAAGCAACATCACTGCACCCATCATACTTAAGCACATTATCTGAATAACGGCCGGTACGACTACAAACAATTGCATTACGTTAAAGTCTCCCTTCATAAAGAAGTCTTCTTCAAACCAATCTTTCTGTTCTTGTGGTGTTGCGTTTCTCATTGTTAAATGTATGCAATTTGTGCCATGCAAACAAACATAGATGACCAAAGCAATGCATAACATAATGCTTCTACTTTTTGATCTATCTTTTTGAAAATGCCTGACTTGTCAATTACTAATTTAATAGTATTCATAATATTCCTGTCTCTCTGTAGTGTTGTAATTCTTTCATCTGTCGCAGTGCTGAATGTATGCCGGCTCCACTATCCATTGCGTGAAGTGACATCATTAGCATTGCGTAAAAACTAAATCTAACGGTGTTTAACATCTTGTATTTCCTGTGTGTCTATGAAGGGCTAACAGCCATAATAGACAAGACAAAAATTGAAACAAGAGTTAGCAGTTCTAACCTGTCTTTTAATTTATAATGTCTATGCATGTGTGTCATTCCCTTTATTCATGTGTCTTATAAAACTTTATAACGCACGGTTATAAATGTTTCGACTCTATTTATGCCTGGAATAACAAAAGTATATTTTATCCATAAAAAAAGGCGCCGATCGAAATGAAGGGCGCCTTGAATAATTTATTGACTTAGAATTTGTATACGTAACTCATATATAAATTATCTTCATCAATGTGATGTGAGTTATCATCTGCTGTAAACTCTGACCATCCCACGGTTACGTGACCTTTCATAAAATCAAAATCTTTTGAAATTGTCCAGTGAGTACCGAAACCTTCTCTATCACCATATGTTAAATCAACAACTTTTAAAAGTCCTGTTGAAAATGATGTATAGTCGTCAGCATCATCTTGTCCCATGTAATGTGACACTGTGATACCTGCTAAGGTTGCAGACAGTAGAATTTCTTCAAAGTCTCTACTTGAATCGCCTCTATAGGCATAATCAATGTAGGCTACATTGAAGCCGATATGTTCCCAATCTTTTTTAAGACCGATTACTGTATCGATTTCATGCGTGGCTTTGCCATCGCCTGCGTCTACTTCTGATGCCCAAACAGATCCGTACATACCTAACCACTCTGCGTCTAAACTTGCAGAAAGTTGATGGTTACCTATGTGCATGGATTGTCCTCGCATAAGATAGTCTGATGATACGCCAACAGATCCGCCAATTGCTGGGGCGGCGTTGACTCCTGATGCAATGCAAACTAATGATAGTGCTACCACTAATTTGATCACGTTATCGAAATGGGCCGATATAAGACCCTTAATGCTTTCTAACATATTTTTCTCCTTTGCTTAAATTGCAATTATTATTATAATTATAAGGTGGGTTAATTCTTATTTGCGTTGAGTATTATTTCTTTTTGAGATAGATCCGCCTCCAGAACCTCCAGAGCCTTTGCCGCCCGAAGATTTTTTACTGTCGCCGCGTTTCTTCACTACGAAAAAAACGATACCTGCTATAATAGCAATTGCTAGTATTGTTTGAAAATCCATATTGTTTCCTCCATTAGATTTATCTTTACGAAATTGCATAAATGCTATTCCGTGATATTATTTAGTCAAAAAAAGGTGTTTATAATAGTATTATACTAATAAATAGTAGTATTCACAAAGGAAGTACCTATGAAACAAGGTTTACATGTGTTTGACCGAGTTAAATCAATATTGATGGGAGAAGTAGATTGGACTGCTGGATTCACTCTAAATAATAATAAAAGATTACAAGTACTTTATCGTCATTGGGCAAAAGACTATGATGAAGAAATGCCCAAAATAAATTATGGTCACATAGAACCGATGAAGGAAGCATTTAAAAAAATTAACATTCAAACTGATGCTAAGTTATTAGATGCCGCATGTGGTACTGGGTATCCTATAATGTCATTACATGAAATGGGATATAAAAATTTACACGGCATGGATTTTTGTCCAGAAATGCTAGAAGAAGCAAAAAAGAAAAATATGTATAAAAGCCTGACACTAGGCGATTTAATTAATCCTATAGTTTATCCAACTGACACTTTTGATGTTGTTACGTGCATAGCATTTTTTGCAGGCGGGTACATGGGGCATGAACCAATAGACGAGTTAATCAGAGTATTGAAACCAAAAGGACGTTTAATTTGTTCTATAAGTAAAAAAATATTTGCTGATGAATTTGATAAAAAATTTCAACAACTACAAGATAGCAATATTATTGAGATAGAATATATATCAGTGCCTTTTTTATCAGATAGTAATTATACTTTTGATACACCTAATCCTGTAGATGGCATGCTTGATTATGTCAAAGGACCAGATAAGACGTTGTTTTGGCGACCGCGTAGGTATAACCGCACGGACAAGTTCGGCAAGCCTAGCCAAAAACGAACCATTTGGCCTCATAATATTTTTTCTATTAAAAAACTATGAAACAAGATTCACCTGCATTTAACCGAATCAAATCAATATTGATGCAAGAAGTAGATTGGACACATATTGGTTTTAGTAAAAACAACAGTAAAAAGTTACACGACTTGTACCAATCCTGGGCAGAAAGATACGATGACGAAATGCCCAAAATAGATTATAACTATATAGAGCCTATGAAGGCCTCGTTTGTAAAATCTAAAATTAAAACTGATTCTAAAATACTAGATGCCGCATGTGGTACAGGATACCCTACAATGGCATTACATGAAATGGGCTATAAAGATTTACATGGCCTAGATTATTCTGTAGAAATGTTAAGAGAAGCAAACAAGAAAAACATATATAAAAGTTTGACAGTAGCCGATTTAATTGATCCTATATCCTCTGCAACAGACACGTTTGATGTCGTTATGTGTATAGGGTTTTTAGCAAGTGGACATATGGGACCTGAGCCAATAGACGAATTTATCAGAATACTAAAACCAAACGGATATTTAATTTGTTCTATAGGTGTAAACGTATTTGAAACAGACGGCTTTGATAAAAAATTACAACAACTACAAGATCACAATAAAATTGAGATAGATCACATATCAGATCCTTTCTTAGTAGTACCAAGTGCAGAGTTTGGAACTGCCAAATCTAAAATGTGGGTTATTAAGAAATTATAAGATTTTTTACCCGTTTTTTCCTTGTTAATCCAAGGATTTAAGTATACTTCTTTATAAACACCCTTAAATCCACTAAATATTAGTGAGGAAATGCAATAATGCAAAATATTTGAGGAGGACTCAATATGAATAATGTAATAGCAATAGTCAATGACTTGGTCAAAGGACTAACAAGCATCTTTATGGGCCTATTAGGTCTTGGTGTTTTAGCAGGCATTCTATTCGGTGACCTAATGGGTGTCGATGTTGTCGGCGGATTGCTAAACTTAGTCAACACTCTAGGTGAATCTGGAATAGTTGGACTACTAGTAGCAATCATACTAATTCATTTATTTACAAAAGAGTAAATTTAGAATATTAAAAAGCAGACTTCGGTCTGCTTTTTATTGGCTATTGATCCACGAATGCTTTTTCAATAACAAATTGCCCAGGCTCTCTGTTTGATCCTTCAGTCATACCTAATGACTTACACCATTCAACAACATCATAGTTGAATTGTAAATTACCGCATGCCATTACACGATCATCTTCTTGTATAAATCTTGCATCTATACGTTCATCTCCTTCGCCTGTAACTAATGAAGTGTATTCTAACTTGTATCTTAATAATTCATGTAGATCAGGTTCATCTTCAAATGCAGATAACAGTTCATACCAATATGCAAGGTCGTCTCTGTTTCTTACACTATGAACTAGATGAATTTTATCATATGCTTCTACTAAATTAATATCTCTTATGGTTGACATAAAAGGAGCAAGACCTGTTCCTGTTGCTAATAATACTAACCTCTTGCCGCCTTCAGTAAGAAAAGTATCACGTAATGTTCCAGTGCATTTTGGAAGTAATAATACTTCTGCGCCTTCTTCTACTGTGCTAAGTTGATTAGTTAAAGGACCTACATTTTTAATACTTAGAAATTCTAAGTAGTCAGCCCAATCAGGACTAACAATACTATAAGCACGTAACACATTTTTACCGTCTACTTCTTGTCCAATCATTGCAAACTCACCTGAGTTAAATCTGAACGATTCACTTCTAGTTGTTCTAAAACTAAATGTGCGATCAGACCAATGATTGACTTGTATTACTTTTTCTTTTAACATGTGATTGGTACCCGAGGCCGGACTTGAACCGGCATGACCGTAAGGTCGAGGGATTTTAAGTCCCTTGTGTCTACCAATTCCACCACTCGGGCAAAACTTTTTGAACACTGGTGGAGCCGGGCGGGGTCGAACCGCCGACCTTCTGGTTGCAAACCAGACGTTCTCCCAACTGAACTACGGCCCCCTTTCATTTATTTGGATCTCCCCATGGAGTAGATTCTTCGATAGCATCTTGGGCACACTGTATATATTCTCTGTCTTCTTCTGTTAATACAGACCAAAACTTACTAACATTAAGAGTGTGTTCATAGACTTCTTCTGCATGATCTAAGTGATAATTGCTCTCCATCCAGGCTTGCAATTGATCCATTCTGTCATTAATCTTCTCTTTAAGGTTCAAACTTTCCCTCTAAATTATGGAGCTCCAGGACGGATTCGAACCGCCGACCTACTGATTACAAATCAGTTACTCTACCAACTGAGTTACTGGAGCATTTGTTCATATATTTAGTAGTCATTATATCAGCATCATTATTTTTTGTCAACGGTTTTTTTACCCATTAAATACTATTATGGATCTATTATCTTTCTCCCATGGTCAAACACAATCTAAACTTTGGTTGTGTGAAACTATCGAACCGTATATACCAAAAGATGCTGTAGTTGCAGTGCCTGGGTGCTGGTATAATTTATTAGGTTTTATGCTTTTAACTCGTAATAAAAACAAGTATCAACACATCTTAGGCATAGATATCGACTCAGAGGCGATTAGAGGCGCTGATATGCTGTGTCAGGGCTTTATGTTAGGCGTTAATTCGCAGATCAGAAACACATGTGCAAACGCAGATACCTATAATTTACAAGGTCATAATGTAGTAATTAACTGTAGTGTAGAGCATATGAAAGATGATTGGTATGCTAATGTTGACCCAAATGCATTAGTATGTATTCAGTCTAGTGACGTTACAGAACACGGAGATCCGTGGCTTATATCGAATCCTTGTCCGTCTATAGAATCATTAAAAGAGAGGTTTCAAATGTCGGAACTCCTATACTCAGAAACAAAAAATTTCGACTACGGGAGTTCTAGTTATAATAGATTTATGTTAATTGGGTTAAAGTAACGAGTCGCCTTCTTCCCAAGCACAGCCTGTAAGTCCGCCTGCTTGTAATGCTTTTAATGTTCTTAATGTTTCATCTGCATTTCTGCCTGTATCTAGTGCATTGATCGATACGTGTTGAATAGTTCTTTCTTTATCAAAGATAAATGTTGCTCTATAACAAACACCTGCTTCTTCATGTACAATACCTAATTCACGTGATAATGCTAGTCCACAGTCTGCGGCTAGAGTATGTTTGATATCACCTATCAATGCATTCTCTTTCTTCCATGCAAGTTTACAAAACTCATTGTCGCCTGAGATACCAACAACATTAGCATGTTCTGCTAAAACGTCCATACCAGCAATTTCCGTTGGGCAAACAAATGTAAAGTCTTTGGGATAGAAATAAACTACAGACCAATCTTTTTTATGTGGGGTGTAACTTTCATGTATGTCTACTTGGACAAACTCGTTGTTTTCATCAATACCCGGCAATGAGAATGCGGGAAATTTATCGCCTACTG
>WLWG01001578.1_pt1 | contig 19939 bp, 23 predicted proteins | sample 6712871 | NCBI WGS metagenome assembly WLWG01 (sample SAMN12718693, study PRJNA515312) | sponge metagenome | isolation source: marine sponge | host: Mycale hentscheli | place: New Zealand: South Island, Marlborough, Capsize Point | collected 2003-05-01
TATCTTTGATAAAACTAGAATTGAAGATGATATAAACACTTATATAGAACTTAAGAAAGATAAATCATACATACAAGATGTTTCATTATATCATGAGCTGTTATCTTACATAACAACAATGTTTGATAACATGACATCAGAAGTATTAAGAGATGATGTATTTAATATGCTAGAAAATAGTTATTACGATGAATATACTAATATTATAGAAGCTAATAAAGACGAATTTAATGCTATTGAATATGAAGGTGATGCTTACAAATATTATGCTGATAATATGGCGTTTTTTAGCAAATATAAAGACAATCAATAATTAATAACAATATATATAATGTAGCGTTGTTATGACGTTACATTAGGATATTTCATAATCGCATTACAATACCATGGGAGGATATTATGCAAATTACAAGTGTAAACGATATAAATACAAAAGATTTAAAAGTTATTCTTACAAAAATGAATAAAATATGCAGTGATGATTCTGTAGATATGAATAAGACATTTATAAACAATTTTTTAAGAATAAGTGATTGTCGTTATTTTAACAAAGAAGTATCAAAAGAAGTATTAATTAACAGTAATAATAAATCATTTATAGAATTTAAAAAAGATTTAATAGCAATATTTAAAGATAGTAATTAGGGGTATATGATGCAATCAAAAGAGATATTAAAAAAAATAAAGAAATGTACATTATACAGTTGTATTTTACATAATAGTTTGTTTCTTTCATTCAAAAATAAACAAAAAACATATTATAGATTTATAAATAAGTTTTTTAATTTAGTTGATAGTGTTGATAGTGCTATATCTGAAATGTATAAAGATAATGATGCTGACGATATATATGCAGAATCTGTAGATAATGATATGAATTGTATTTATGGCAATGAAAATTATAAGTTATCAAATAAGTTATTGCATATATTAGATGTATTAGAAGATTACGATAGTTCTTTGTTATACAATTTTATAGAAGAATTTGAAGGTTTTTACAGTATATTAGCTTTATTACGCTTTGAATTAAATAAAAATAATAAAAAGAATTTTAGAGATGTTGCATTAATGATGTGTCTTTTATTAGACGATTTGAATTTAAATAAAGTTATATCAAAACAAAGAATAAAAGAATTAGAAAATATAATAAAAGAAACAAAAAACAATCCATCAGAAAGTAAACAATTTGTTAGTATTGATTTTGCAAAATATATAGAAAAAAACGCAAAAAAAATACTTTTTAAAAGTTGTGTTGATTGCAGTTTAAATAAAGTTTTGAATTAGTTAAGGAGGATATTATGAAGACAGTTAATTATGACAAACGTAGAGATAATTTATACGAATTATACGATAAAATATTAAGTAAAATTAATGATGCAGGTAAATACAAAGCATTGTTAGAAGATACGCTTTGCTATATGTTTGAAGCTGAAATGCTTAGCGGTTGTAATGACGATTTTTTATTAAAAAAGCTAGAAAATTATTTATATATTTTATGTAATTAGGAGGATATTATGAACAAAGAATACATACAAAAAGCAAGAGAAGAATACGAATTTATCACGTTTGATTATTTTGAAAAAGAAATAAAATTTAAAAATAAATACATAAACGAAGAATATGAAAGAGATGAAGGTAATGTTGAAAATGACATTAGGAATTTTTATGGTGATTTGTATTATGAAGCTAAAGATGAGGTTATAAGAAGTATTATTAGTAGATTATGTGATTATTTTTATGACAAAGATAACACATCGTCGGAAAATGAAGCGTTATGGTTAGTTGTAAAGCATATGTTAGATTCTCAAGGTTGTGATGAATGTGGATATAGAGATTTTACAAAAGAGTGTGATGAAGAGATATTTTACAAAACAATAGAATGTCTTTGTAAAGTGTTAATTGTCGTTGATCCAGAAAGATTTCAAGAGATTAAAGACGGAGATTATTAAAACAGGGGATATTATGAACATAAATAAAAATTTAGATAAAGAAACAATAAAACAATACTTAAGAAATAATTTTGAACGTATATTTGATGAATATATAGAAAAAGAACAAACAGAAAGAAATTATTTTCAAAGGGGTAAAAGGGTTTCAAATGCTGAGTGCTATGGTGGATATTATTCTGTTTGTGGGACTATATTAGATTTAGATTATTCTGAACAAAGATTAGATCCTGACATTTATAGAAATGTATTTGAATATGATATAAGAAGAAAAATTTACAGCTATTTAAAAGCTAGTAATCCTATGGACATAAAAGAAAATTATAATGAAGAAATTCTTATGTCTGCAGATAGTTCTTGTCGTACTGAAGATTATGATTATTGTAACATGTCCATGTTAAAAGATGAAGTTTATTTTATACAAGCAAAAGCAACAGTTCCAATAAAAATAAAATTGAATTTATCACAATTAGATATAGATAAACTCACAGTACAATATAGATATGGAGATTACACTGATAATAAAAAACTTTCAAAAGATTTAGAATATTATGACTACTGTTTAGACGAAGATATTGAATTTGATAAAGAAGAAGATGAATGTGTTAAAGAACTGTTAGAACGTAAAGTCACTTATGAAACTATAGATGAACAAGTTGTTAATTGGTTTCTTAGTAGAAATTATTGGAGTAAAACAGAAACAGATGCAGGTTTTTACGAAATTTTTGGCTTTGAACCTGACGAAGAAATTGAGTTTGACTATGAAATTGAAGAAGAAGATGATTATTTAACATTATATATAAATTCAAAAAAATAAATAAAATAGAGGATATTATGAACAAAGAATACATACAAAAAGCAAAAGAAGAATACGGATTTATCACGTTTGATGAATTTAAAGAAGAAATAGAATTTAAAAATAAATATATAGATGAAGAATGTAAAAATAATGATGAAAACGATATTAGAAATTACTATGGTGATTTCTATTATGAAGCTAAAGATGAGGTTATAAGAAGTATTATTAGTAGATTATGTGATTATTTTTATGACAAAGATAAAACATCGCCGGAAAATGAGGCGTTATGGTTAGTTGTAAGGCATATGTTAGATTCTCAAGGTTTTGATGAGGCTGGATATAGAGATTTTACAAAAGAGTGTAATATAAATATGTTTTACAAAACAATAGAATGTCTTTGTAAAGTGTTAATTGTCGTTGATCCAGAAAGATTTCAAGAGATTAAAGACGGAGATTATTAAAAGAGAGGGTATTGTAAAAAATAATGGATAATTCAAAAAAACTATTGAGTAATAAAGAATCAGCGGCTTATTTAGGTATTAAAACTAATACCCTAACCGTTTGGAGATGTAAAAATACTCAGAAAATACCTTATGTAAAGTTAGGTCGTAGGGTATTTTATAGATTAAAAGATTTAGATAGTTTTATTGATAAAAACCAAATTGGAGGTGATATTGATGATTAAAGAACACATAGAATCATGGAAACAATGGTTAATTCACAATAAAAACTACTCAATTAACACGTTACAAGGTTATTCTAGAGAAGTTGACGAGTTTATGTTGTTTTTAGACGATGAGAATATAGATATTAAGTATATAAAAAAATCTGATGTACGAAAATACATAAAAATACTTAGAGACAAAGAGATTAGCAGTGCATCTATTAATAGAAGGTTAGCATCATTACGTAATTTTTTTAACTATTTAGATATACATAAAGATATTTCAATACATGTTTTTAATTATTTTTATATAAAGAGCGTTCCAAAAAATATGATTAAATGTATTTCTTTCAAAGCTATTGAAGATATTATGATGAATTATGAACATAAAGCACGTCCTGCATCTGATTCTTTATGGGTCACAGCTAGAAATAAAGCTATTATAATGCTTATGTATGGTTGTGGTTTAAGAATTTCTGAAGTATTAAATATCAGAGTAAATGATATAAAGGATGATAAAGTCTGTATTTTAGGTAAAGGGGATAAAGAAAGAGTTGTATACGTTCATCCTAAAATTTTGCGATGGATTGAAAAATACAAACGACAGATAACTTTTAAATTAAAAGACAGATTATTTGTAAATCAATTACAAAAATCGTTAGGAAGAAATGGATTTTTTAATGATTTTAACAAAATAAAAAAACAATTCAATTTACCAAAAGAGATTACGCCTCACTCACTCAGATACAGTTATACAAGTCATTTAATGGAGGCAGGAGCGGATCTTAGAGTTATACAAGAAACATTAGGTCACACTTGTATCACAACTACTCAAAAATATATAAATATCAATAAAGAACAACTTATAGATACAGTTAAAACAAAACACCCTAGAATTTTAAATAAAGTATGATACAATATACATTGTGTTTGGAGATGATGTTTTTTTTACCTTAGTAGAACATCATTTCTGTTTTTCTAAATTGTTATAATTGTTATGAGTACTTATTTCAAAAATATACAGTTCATATATCAAATCATATTAAATTTACTAGAAAAAAAGGATATTGAGGTAGAAAGTACAGATTTCTATGACATCTTAAAAAAGGGAGTCCCAAAGGAGATATTAGATATAGGTTATTTTGAATGGAAAGTCACTGAAAAAGAAGAATTACAAGAAAAAATACAAGAAAAATATCTAAAAATAGTAAATAGATCACTTTCTACGCCTAAATACAATAATCAAAAAATCAATATATTAGTTTATTACTGTAATCAATTAATAGATTTGATGAATTTAGCTAAAAAAATAGCTACACAGCTAAAAAAATGGAATTATCTTTATTATAAAGATGAATTTAGTGAAGATATAGTATCAGACGACACATATGATCAAACTGATATTATGTATAGTAGTTTAAGGATAGGTATTATAGTTTTATATGTAGAAATTATTACAATATACACTAACCTTTGCGTTGATAAAGTAGATATTTTAAAAGTACAAACCTTAAAACAGATTATGAAGATTGAGGATTTTTCTTTACAAGGTCTTATTTCACAAGAAAACAAATATTTAGATCGTGAAGGTTTAACAGAAGAATTTAAAGAACATTTACTTCAAATAAAGAATTTCACAGAATATAAATTAAGCTTTGATTATAAATGGAATTTATGAAGGACGAAGATTTAAAGAAATTGTTAGAAATACAAGAAAAAATAATTAAATCTAATAAAATGCAAGATGCAAATTTAAATGAATTGCTAGAAATACAAAAAGGAACATTAAAAGTAATAGAAGAAACCCAAGAATCACTAAGAAGATCAATAAATAAACAAGGTTATGAAATGGACTCTTTAAGAGATATGATGAATTTTCAGTTTAAAATTTTGGTAATCTATATTTTAATACTCCATATCATGTCCTATATATTTTAATACTACATATCATATTTTATTAGAAGACTAATGACACAAAAAGAGCGTCAGAGCGGCAGTTTTGTGGCATTTAGGCTTCGTTTTTTTTCCTTCTTTTATTTTATTATGTTTTATGTTATTATCCATAATGATACTGTTACCTCAGTAACAATATTATAAATTAAGGTTAAAAGGATAGAGAGATATGCTTCTAAAATAAAACTCTATCTTTTTTGACCTTTTTGAAAACCTATAAACAAAATCCATACAAGTTTTCAATATTCACTGAACATAATCCAAGAAAAGAGCGTCATCAGCGGCAGTTTCTTGGATTATGTGTTTTTTGGTTTAGGTTTTTTGTATGTTTTGTACATTTTTTTAAATTAATAATAAAAAGACATCATATCAAAAAAAAGAGCGTCATCAGCGGAGTTTTTTTGATATGAAATGGATTTTTATTATGTTAATGGATGAGGTATAAAAACATAAAATTTCTTGGAGGAAAAGTATATAAATCAATCTATATCCATTAACTAAATAATTATAGTATAAAAGTGTATATAAGTAAAATGTTATTTTTTTATGGTCTATTGAATTTTAGACAGACTGATACTTAAACCCTATATAAATCCCAACTACGCTAAAAAAAAGTGTCGCTACAGGACGCTCTTTTTTTTTAGCTAATCTAGTAAGCGTTGTCACCAAAAAAGTGTCGCTACAGGACGCTCTTTTTTTGCTGACGCCTTTATAAACTCTCTTACGTTAAAAAAGAATTTTTAACTAAGAGATAAGTATATGTTAACTTTTTAAAAACCTAAAGTCAAGAGGTAACGCAATAAACACCCCAAAACACCTCTGTTTTAACCTTTAACTCATTATTTTCTGTTAATCTCTTTAATAACTTTTTAACCTTTACTATTGACAAGATTTAAGGTTTATATGTTATACTGTTATTATCACAACATTAGGGAAAGAAAATATGAATGATATAAATGGGCAACTGATCTCAGTTTTGAAGAGGTTATTATTAGAATCGGTGAATTTTACTAGTATACAGCAATTCAGAGATTTACTACTTGATATAGAGACACTTATTGATAATTATGAAACAAACAAAGGGTAATACAGTAAAATATGGTAACTTAGAAAAATTTTCTAGCTTTGTCACCAATGGACATGAACTCTGCAAAGAAAATCATTCAACAAGAAAGATTTTAAGAGATCATTTGAGATTTATGTTAGATATGATTTCTGAAAAAGATACAAAAGAGTTTGTAAAAGAAGCTCAAGATTTATTGCATACAGTGATGTGTGATTTATTAAACAAAAACTCAGAACCAAAAGATCTATTATATTATTCTTATGCTGGGATTGATGATCTTACTCATTTATGCGTTGAAAACAATGTCCAATTAGGAGAGTATTTTAAAGATATAGAATCTATTCTTAAGAAATTTAAACATTTTGAAGATTTGAAAATAGAACAGCAGACTATTTATCGTTATTTAGCTAAGCCTTCTTTATACAAAAGAAGAGATTATAGAAAACATGATAATAAAGACATATCCTTTTTATATTTTTCTTTGTCTTTCTGTTTTTCAATATATGAAAACTTCAATAGTGAATTAATACAGCCAAATTTCGAAGAAGATTATACTTTAGAAATGAACATAAGTTTAATCAAAGACTACTTAATCCCTACATACTTTTTATTTAAATCTAGAGAAGATACAATTAGGTAATAGATTAATTAGATTATTATACATGTTTCCTAAAATAGAAATACTTACTCAAGAACTAAAAGATTACTTGATAGAGAGAATTAGAAGTCGCCACACAATACCTTTAATGATAAAGTATTTAAACTCATTGAAGGTCGGAAGGTCAACACATGAAATACTTGATGACTTCAAAAAATACGCATTAAAATATCATTATGCTCCAAGTACAATAAAAGGTTACGCAGGCATACTTAGAACAATACTTAATCATACAAGAGTTGTGTTTAATGATGTTTTTGTTGTCATATCTGAATGTAAAGGTGATATTCCGACATATTTGGAGATACAGACAGGATTACAACTACTTGAATCACAGTCAAGACGTAAAGCATTAGCATTTGAAGTATTAGCTTGTACAGGTCTTCGTGTTTGTCACCTTTTAGGTATAAATAATGGCTTCATAGAACGTCTAGCTGAAAATCCTTCTTTATCTGTAATAGGAAATAGAGGTCACGCTATTGACTGTGAAATACCGCTCACAGACGGTTTTAATCCTTTGTTACCACAAAAAATAGTTAAGTATTATGAAGATTTTGGTAGAAGTCCTTTTGCTCATGATAACGAAGCAAGAAAAAGTGAATTTAGATATATGTTATCTATGCACGGAATAAAAAAGTTTACTAATTTTCATAAATACGGAGTAAATATTAATGCAAGAGAACTCAGAATGTTTTTTACTCATTGGATTTTTTGGAAAACTGATAATATGATTACAGCTAATAGATCAATTAGAAATAGAAGTCTAAAAACAACAAAACGTAATATTCCTCAAATTGCATCTATGATGAGTAAGTACAATAATAAGACAAATCATATTTTTAAAGGATTAAACAGTATACAAATGAAAGAATTAGAATTAAAACACAAAAAAATCATTGCTCGAAGTTTCGAAATGTGGTAAAAATTCTACTTAGAAAGAAAATTTCACACTTATTTATCTTTCTATTATTGGACAAGGAACGGATGTTACAGCACTTTCTCATGTAGCATCCGTGGATTCAATCTAAATCATCATCTACAGAATGACCAATGACATTTTTTGCTTGTAAAGGTACAATCCTTTTAATCAAAGTATTAATAAACTTCGTATGTAAAGTCGTCAAAGGTTGTTTAGCCCAGACGCCATCTTGGTAATTTAATTTTTTCATCAATACTGCTGAGTTTTCAAAAAAGTATTGATGATCTTTTATTGTACCATCACTAACTAGTCCTTTGCCGATAACACCTGATAAAGGATACCTAAAAATATTACTTTTACTTTCTGATAAGTAATTATTAACGTCATTTAAATCACAAAATAAGATAGGCGGATGTGGTATCATTTCTCTTAGGTCTAACAGTTTATTAGCTACCCTCTCATCTATTTTGTCCTTGATCTTGGCTGATAATTCATCGATGTTGTATAATTTTGTTTTCTGATTTTCCTTAACCGCTACCTTCTGCACCATATTTTTTTGTAACGTTTCTACTTTAGATAGTAAATCAAGTATTTCTTCATCGTTTTTAGTTGTATCTCTAACATATAACTTAAATGCTTGATCCCAATAAAAGTCAAAGTTGTATATTTTATTAGTTGGTACTTTTAATGTATGTGGTCTTTCGCTTAAAAAAGGCTCATCTGTTTTATTAAATATTGCATTAACTAATGATTTTATATTCTCTTTTATGATGTAAATAGGATTAGATAATATGTATTGTACTTCTATATTATAAATGTATGGTACGCCGTCTTTCCTAGAAACAATTCTATATATTTCATAAAACGATTGTCCGAAAATGTGAAAAGTATTTGATCTTGGATACTTTACTATACTATTTAACAGGTGTGTTTCTTCTATCTTGTATTTACCACATAAAGAATAAAACAACTCATATATTAATACTTCTATTTTATTCTTGTAGTCTAGTGGATCTACAAAAAAACCACATTCTTTACAACCGAAGATTTTAACCGGATATTTTGTATCTTTTTTGTCAAATATTCTAGGATCTCTCATGAGAAATAAATCATATGCTCTTTTTTTACAGAATTTCAAATCAGAAAAATCAGTAAATCTGAATGTTATTGCAGCACATGTTTTTAAATCATGATAAAAATCAGTTAAACTATCTATCTGTGCTGTTCTTAACTCTTGTCTTTTTTGTATTTTTAATAACTCTGATTTTATTTCTTCTTTTGTTGGTACTTTATTCATTAGTAACAAAACTCCTAATAATTCTAAATTTTTTGTCCTTTTTACGAGGGGTTAATACAACTCTTGCGTCATCATTATCATCTGTAAGTGTTATCCTGTGTCTACAGTCAAGTTGATTCACAATATCTTCTACTAACTGTTTATTCACTTCTTGTAATACACTTAGTTCTTTTTTTAACGCACTTTCTCTTTCTAAATCATCAATCACATGCTCAGCATTAATATATGTATCAGTTAAAGTGTTGTTAAAAATGTATTCTTCTAATTTGTTTTCAAATCGATTAAAGTGATCAAGTACATTTTCTACTTTGAAGTACTGATCTGTATATACTAGCCAGCCATTAGAAGCCCCTAAAAAGATCATATACGCTGATACTTGCATCATGTAGTCATCGTGATACTTTTTGTTATAAGGAACAGATTTGTACTCTATACAATGGTTTTTGATGAATATATCACATGTACCACCAAGCCAATGAACTCCATCCACTCTAGTAACAAAAGACTTTTCAGATTCCATATCAGATGTAGATAACTCCTCAACATCAAACAATACATTAAGTGCAGAAAACTTTTCGTTATCTCGTGGTATATTACCTGATTTAATTGATTCTTCTAGCTCTTTATGTATATTACTGCCTGATTCAATTTTCTTTTTTACAACTGCTGGTAATGTGTCAAAGTTGATAACACCATTTTTGATGACTTCTGTGACTGTATACTGTGCTACTTTATCTTTGTAGTGATAAGTATGTTTTTCTCTATCTAGAACAACATTATCTGTCCTTGTCTCAAATTCCATATAAAGTAAATAAAAAAATTATAATTGATATTTATTAATTATTAACGAATTGCTATTACTATAAATCTACTTTACACACAAACTTTACACACAAAATGTATTATGGATAAGAAAATAAGGTTACAACTAGCTTTACAGAATCTTGTTGCTGAATCTGAAGGGAAAATAGACCCTAAAAAGATAGAAACAGCGTTACAAAGAATAGAAGAAGCAGATGTACCTGAAACATCAGATATAATGCACTCTATCCACAGAACTCTTGATCAAGACATTAAAGAGATACAAGAACAAGATGAAGACAATACCTTTCTGTACTGGGATTTTAAAGTACCCAGAGCAGAATTAACACTACTTTGTGCTTATACAGGACATGGTAAAACTGTTTTTGCTATAGACCTTGCTGTTGCGATGAAAAAAAAAGGATTAAAAGTAGCGTTCATCACCTGCGAGATGGATTCAAAAAAAATAAGACTGAGAATGACTAGAAACATCCTTAATCATTATACAAATATGAAAAACTTAGTAGAAACAGAAGTAAAAGAGATAAAAAACAGTAATTTTGATGTATATGATGCAACTATTCTTGATACATCATTTACTTTTAAAGAGTTAAAAGCGTTGATAGATTCATTGGTACCTTTAAAGTATGATGTTATTTTCCTTGATTATATACAGATAATTGACAAACCTATGAGCGAAAACATGCAACAGTTACGCATTTATTACAAAGATATAGCTGCATATTTACAAAAGGTAGCACAAAAGAACAATATATTTTGCATTTGTACAGCACAGACCAATAGAGATGGAGGCAAGAAGCATACAGCACTTGAAAATAGCAATATTGCAGAATCATCAGATATTATAAGGAATGCAGGTTACGTGATAGGTATATACAAGATGTCTTTAATACAACGACATAGCCTATTGAAGTACGAAGAAGAAGAGTTTAATAAGTTTCAAGAAGATTATCAGGCATCTATAATATATAGAAAAGATAAACAGTATACAGAACTAGTTTACCTTAAAGAACAGAAAACACGTAAACGTCCGATAGCACCGTTCTTTAGGCTACTTAACGTAAATTACGGATTGTGTAAAGTATTAAATGTGATATAATATCATTGCTCTACTTTAGAGGCGTGTGGTGATTATATGGTTTAAGCTGAAGTAGTAACGATTAGTACATGATTACCTTTTTATACATGAGGTTTAAAGTAGAGTTTTTTTTTATTGAGAAAATGTGATGAATAAAAAGACTATAGAAAAAGAACATAGTTTACTTGATGATACAGATTTGAATAATATTAATAATACTTTTAAAGATATTAAACATGATTTTAATAATACTTTTAAAGAGATCAAACACGATAATAATAATAATTTTAATAGAATTAATAATACTTTCAAATCTATAGAAAAAACTTGTGAGAATTTAGAAAAGTCTACGAATACACGTATGAATTCATTAGAAAAGTCTGTTGATGACAAGCATAAAACATTAGTTATTTTGATTTCTATTGTTGGTATCGTTTTAACTGCTTTAGAAATATTTATTAATTGAATTATGAAAATATTAGCTCTTCTTTTACTGCCTTTTTTAATTGTATTAGTTTTCTTTTTATTTGTAGGTTCATTTATAATGAATGTAGATTTTCTTTTAACAATTAATACAAGTAACAAAGATTTAACTTTTAAAGACCATTTTATAAAAAACTTAAAATCATTAAAAAAAAGTCTTCCTGCAGTACTGTTTATGGGACTTAGTATGTCTCTTTTTATATTTTTTATTTTTTTTTTTATTGATTTTTTAATGATTTTCAAAACATGAAAACAGAATTAATACTAGTTACAATAGCATCTATATTACTTATTACTGCTTCTTTATACTCAATTTACAAAGATTATAAAATTGGTAAAGAAGTATTAGACTGTGAAGTTGTTTGTGAAAATTCAATAGAAAGAGCAACTATTTTTTTACTTGAAGAAAAAGTGAAAGATTTAAGTAAAAAACTAGAAAAGTGCAAAGACAAAAAAGAAGTTGATTGTATTTACAGAAAGGGTTTGTAGTTCATTTGGTTAGAATTCACGTCTGATAAGCGTGAGGTAGGAGGTTCAATTCCTCCCAAGCCCACCGTTAGCTTAAAACAACACTTTGAATAGAACATACAAGATTTACGTTCGGATTAACTCTTAAAGTCATTTCTGTAGTATATAATTCCTTTTGATTCTCAGTTTTACGTAAAGTAGATAATCTATACTCTATATGTAAATCAGTATCTACAAATATTATTTTTTTAGACAATTTTGTTCCGCTAGTATTATCAAGGTAAAAATCTAAATTATCTATTTGGTTTGTATCATTACCTTTAATCTTCACGTACAAAGTAATATTAGTTGTGTCTTGATAATAATATAGTCCTAATCGATAACCTCTTCCTTCATCTACAAGTGGAGCCTGTTCTCTAAATTCTTGTTCTATTATTACATCTGTTTCGTTAAGTAATCGCACTAAATATCCTTCATCAGGAAAATAATGATGTACTGCAACATTTTCTACTTTAGGTAAGTATATTGTATAGTTAAAGGCGTAAGGAACAGTAGAGTTTTGTATAAATCCAGCAGCAATTAAATTACCGTCAAGCTCGTAGTAAAAAGAGGCTGTTCTCTTACTAGTAAACAACTTTTCTACTTTACCTAAAAAAGATTTATAAAAGTTTACTGGTTGATCTTGAACACCCCTACCTCGCTCTTCAAACATATTAACTTCCTTAAAAAACAAACCTGCAGGGGTTGAATAAATAAAAAATCTAGAGTAAAAAGTAACAGGTAATATCGGATCACAAGCAAGTGATGATGTTAATACTTGTTCTGCATTGGCTGCGGTTATACCTTCTGCAGCATTAGTACTTCGCACTAACCTAACACCGTTTGACGTAGTAATTAGTAAAACATCTTGAGAATTAGTAATAGTATACATCAACTCGTATTGTTCCGATATTATGTCTAAAAAGAAACCTGTTTTAGCAGGAGATCCAGTGATTGTTTTAAAAGAATCAGGTATACCTATTTGAGACGCCCATACTCTATTTGGCTCTGTTACATCAGGAGTATTAATTACCCACAATCTACCCTGTGCTGTAACTCCGTCAATTGGATTCACAATTGTACTTGTAAGATCTGTCAAAAATTCTTCTATTACAGGAGCAGTAGGATCTTTAATATAATACATTTTGTCAGATCCAAATATCATCAAAATACTGAAGTCTGCTTTTGTAATTGTAGGGTTAACAGAAAAAGTAGCGTTAGTAGATAACTCCATAAATCTTATTTCGTTTACAATAGGTAATGTAGGAGCCATTTTTGGAGCAAATTTAAATGCTTTTGTTGTAGTTGTAGCGGTATTATAAAAATAAAAGTATGCAGTATTTGTATTATCCTCTGTGACAAAAACAATGTGTTCTTTAAAAAAGAAAGTAGCATTAATTAATGTCTGTCCTGCTGGCAATGGTATTGTTTCTCTTAGTTCTTTTCTGGGTCTTGGTAATAATTCACCTGTAACGCCTACTCTAAAATTCTCAGCTAAAGCACATCCGTAAGGCTGTGAATTAGGTAAGAAAAAGTTTTGTGCATCTACTGATCCGAAGTAAAACGATACTGGTTGCATTAGAATCCTCTTGGAGTTGATTTGTAATTATATATAATAGGACTTTCTGCCCAAGTTTTCCAATCTTGAATTTGTGCTTCTTTTTCCTGTGCTTTAACATAAAAATAGTTACCTAATTGAGGATTAACTGGCGTTCTCATCATAGAAATAGCTTCCATAAATTTTAATCTTAAAGCCTCTAACATTGGTGGAGGGAAGTTAGTATAATAATCTATATCAGCAAAATATGTTATTTTATTTTTTCTTCTTGGTTTTATTTCTGTGCGTTTTTCAAGTACATTGTTATTGCTATATTCATTAATTCTTACCTCACATGGCTGGTCTCCTTCGCCATATTGGCATAAGTCTGAAGGTTCTAAGTACCAACCTTCTTCATCAGCAGTGTTCAACACAACATCTTCTCTTTTTGTAAAGTCAAGTCTATGATTAGCTATCAATGATCTTCTCAAGTAATCAAATATTTCATCGTATCTTTTTTTGTTAGTTGTATTCAAATAGTCTTCTTCACTAATAGAAGATAGAAATAATGCTGATTTTATTATTGTATCTCTAGTTACACTAGTCATTCTGTCTTTATTTATGATAATATATACTATACTAATTTTAGCATTAAATATGACAGATTTTACTAATTTACAACTACCAGCAGAGATAACAACATCAATACAAAATGATATTATGGGTCTGTATGTTGACAAATATCCGCTAACTCTAAAAATAGAGCTTTATAATTACTATACAAGAAGTTGTGTTTATTATCCTTTAGATAGTTATTTAAGTTGGGATGTAAAAAACAGTACGTGTTATCAATCATATAAAGATAAGATAGATGTAAATAATCATTTTGTTACAAAAGTAGATTCTAACCCTGATTCTATTGCAGCAGATGGCGTGGGAGCTTTTTCATCAGCACTTTTACCTCGTGGCATAAGTTCAATAGAGATTAATTACTTTGATAGTAAATACAGAAACTACTTAAGTCTCACAGAAGAAGCTAAAAGTGTTTTAACTAAGATGTCAGGTATAATGACTAAGAGGCTGCAATTTGTCCTTGAAAACCAAGATTATGACTTTCAAGCTTCAATATTTCAATCTATCGGCAACTATATTGAGTACGGATTTTCTGCGATAAGATATTCTACTAAAGGACTAGTTGTGTATGAACCTCGTCTCACATGGTTCCAGCAGCAAATAGGACGTAAGGATAAATATAGTAAAATTCTTGTAGGAGAAGTCACAACATTAGGACAATTAAAATTAGAATATCTTGGTATAGCAATAGATGACAACTGCAACGGAAGAGAATTAGCAACAATATTTTACTACTATTATTTAAAGTCTGACGGTAGATGGGTCAGAGTTACTTATTATGAAAGAGAAGTATATAGTACCTGCTCATTTAATCCTGTCAATGTACTTAATATAGAGGAAATGGACAAATGTGATATATATATTGCTAATCAAGACCAAAAATATCTCGGATATGGTAATGGCGATGGGGTGCGTGCTTTAAGTTCAATATTAGGAATGAATTATTTAAACAGTGCTATAAGACGTGGTACAGAACTTATGACTGATCCGCCAATAGTTATGGATTCAAAAGTCAAAATAAGCCACAAAGATTCTGATGGTAGGTATGTTGAAGGAGCAGATATGCGTGCTGGGGCTAAAAATATTGCCGGAAGTAGTATAGGTACAAATCCTTTAGAGTTCTTTAGATCGTTTTTAGATGGTAACCCAATGAGAATATCTGATTTTCAAGGTACGTACATGCAATTTCGTGCTGAACTTGAAAAAGCATTTTCTACTGATCTACTTAATTCTCAACCAATGGTTGAAGAAACCGCAACAGCTGTAAACACTAGAACAGCACAGGCTTTTCATAAGATTATGGGTAAGGCAAATAACTATTATAGAAGTATATTTATTCCTATAATAAGAAAGTATACAAACGAAATCATAAAAGATGAATTGGGAAAAAAAAAAGGAGTTATGAATACATATCTAGCAGATATAGCAGAACAGTCGCCAGCAGTATTTGATGAGTTTAACGAGAAAAACAGAAAAGAAAAATTTATGCTTCGTTATAATATTGATATACTCTCCTTTGAAAAACAAATGATGAAAGAAGAAACAAGACAGAAGTTGGTCATGAATGCTCAGATACTAGCTTCAATGGGTGAGGGTATAGCTGAAAATGACAAGGTTAAGGGTATTATAGATCATATGATGGAAGAATTAGAGTTACTGTCAGGGGTATAATAGATGATTAGAGCATTATATAATTTTAACCAACCTCCTACAACAAACACCGTGGATCAACAAGAAATAGATAGTAATGAACAAGAATTAATTAACGCATATCTACAAAACCCTATTTTAACAAGATCGTCGATACAATTATCCAATGAAAGAGCGTTGTATGGTATTTTAAACAGGGGATATAATAGAATCTATCCTAAAGTTGATGAGTTCGCTAGAAAAACAGCACAACCTTTTTTTAAAAAAGAATTACAACCTGATGCAACACCTAATATCATAGACTATTTAAATATATTAAAATCAACCTTTAAAAACGAAAGTTCTTTTACTGAAGAATTTCAAAAAATGCACGCAGATAATCTCGCAAGATTAGAAAAAGGTGAGGCTGTACCCACTCCTATAGATTCTTTTTATAGTCTTTATTTATCTCATCAAGGTAGTAGAACAAGGCAAGAAATGTTTGATAGGGCAACCAGAACTCTTGAGCTACAGGAACAAATAAATTCGAAGGGTTTTTTTAGAACAGCAGGAGAAGAGCTTACTGCAGGTCTACTTACTATGCCTCTTGATCCTATAGCATCAACATTGTATCTTACTAGTGCCGCAGGTATTTTTAAGGCATTTAAATCAAAAACACTACGCTCTATAGGAATTGCAGCTGTTGAAGGTGGATTAAAAACAGTTGCTGAAAGGTCGTTAGCATCAATAGATTCTCCTGATGAACGAGGTTTTTTTGAGGGTGCAGGTACTACTTTTGCTATAGGAACAGGTGGATATTTAGCCTTAGGTGCCTTAGGAACTGGACTTTCTAAGACGGTGAAAACAACACGTGATTTGATAAACAAACAACTGCGTGGACTAAATACGGTAGAAAAGAATGTACAGAACTTAGAATTTGATTTAGAAAAAACAGGGTACAATGAAGTAGTGAAAGACATTAATCCTGCAATGAAAGGTAAAGTGGCATCTGAATTATCAGATGTAAGTTATAACGAAAGGGTTGATTTTATCGAAGGTACAATGTACAAATCCTCTGAACGTCTTAGTGCATCAGGGGCTATTAGTGATAGAGGTTTTAAGGTTACAGCTGATGGTGTGGGTTATGAAGGTGAAAAGTTAAATGCAGATGGTAGGGTAGGCACTAGTCTATTTAACAAAGTAAACAAAAGTGTAATAGAAACATTTAAATCAAAATTTGCTAGCACTATAGAGGGATTAAAAAGCTTTGCATTAAATATCACAGATATTGAGCCTTTAGCTAAATCTTTACAAGCAGAGGTACTTGGATCATTAGGGAATGCAATACAAAATATAAGTAATGTGATGATAAACGGTAGCACAACATCTTTACTTAGTGATTTACAAAAAGGTTTTAAAAATAGTAAATTTCTAGGAAAAATCGTAGAAGCTTATCACAGTGGTATTCCTTTACAGGGTGAATATGCTTTTTTACAACCTGTGGTAGATGGAATAAGAAATACATATAACACTATTCCTCGTCTGTACAACCAATTAGGTTTACCTCTTTACAGACTAGAAAACAAACAAATGAATATTAAATATGATCGTAGTGTAATAGCTGAGATCAGTTCATCTCCACAGGGTAAAGATATATTTATACGTGATCATATGGAAGCTCTTGACTGGGATAGAATGGCTGAAAGGGAAATAGAATTAAAAGTAAATAAATTAAAACCAGAAGAAGAAACACCTGAAAAGATAATCGAAATAGAAAAAAAAATAATAGCACGATACAAAATGAAAAGTTTTCGAAAAAGTAAAGTGATCGCATTGCATAAGGAAAAAGTAGAAAAAGAATTGAATGCACTTCCAGAATCTATAGGTAAAAGTCCTAATACAAAACCTCAAACATTCTTCTTTCGTCCTGGTAAATTCAATGATATTGCTGACAAGTACATGGGAGGTGAGAATTTTTTTGGTAACTTTATAACAGATATCAAAAGACACATGGAAGAATTGGCTACATATAGTCAATTAGGTACAAAACCAATAGATACATTAAATGCAATGCAAAAACATTTTGCACCCTTTGCTAACAGTGAATGGCATAAACAAATATTAAATTATAAAAATAGATTTGTATTAAATAGTATTGATCTACCGCCAAGATCAAAATTTTTCGAAACTTTTCTTGCAGGTACATCTTTTTTAAATGGCAAAATATTAGAGGCTGCTGCGTTATTTACCTATATTGATGATCCAATTAAAACATTAATTAGAGCTTCTAGTTTAAAGCCAAACAGAGGGCAATTTTCTTTACCAAGTTTTTGGAAAGGATTAACAGATAATCTGTTCCATAAAGACATGTCAGCTGAGCAAAGGGCGTATCTTGGTGTATACTTACAAGATGCACCTTTAGGTGTTGGTAGAGAATTTAATTCACAAACAGCAAGAAGTACAAAAAAAGCTAGCAACTGGTTATATCATAACTTTTTTTGGAAAAATGACATGTTACAACGTAACAAAAGAGCTGCAGGATTAGCATTTGACACTGTAATGAAAGAGCTAGTAGATGATCCAAAAAGTTGGCAGTCATTAACAAAAAGGCAAAAGGAACACTATAAGTTCTTAGGTGTAACTGAAAAAGACATTGACTTCTTAAGAAAATATAGAGACAAAGGAATGTATAAAGCACAAGGAGCTTTTGGTGATGCTGAATATGTCGGTGCTAAAGGAATATACGATCACTTTACAGAAATAGGTGACACAGAAAACGCATTAATTGCTAGAAAAATACTAGCATCACAGGAAAAGTTTAGAAGTTGGACTGTGCTTGAAGGGTCACAAATAAGAGAAACAATGAGGTTTGGTGGTAAAACGCCTGATCAAGACTTCTTGCAATGGGTAACATCAATGAGCCTTTTAAAAAGATTTGCTAGAACTCCTTTGAATATTGGTTGGCAGCTACAAGAATCATCAAGTAATCCTTGGAAGGCAGCTTTAAACGATTTACCAATTTCTATTATAACAGGAATGGCGATTTTAGGAGCTAAACAGGGATTAAGAGGTAAAAATGCGTTCGCAGTATTTTCACCAGATGAATACGAAGATAAAGATGTAGTACAAAAATCAGCAAAAGTATTGTCAGAGGTATCTCGTTGGTATGCGGTCGGTGGTTACGGAGGTCTTGTTGTAGATATGTTGGCTATGGCAGCATCTTCTGCTTTAGATGAAATGTCTAAGGATGGTGCTACTGTTGGTAAAGTATTTGGAAAAGCAGGTGAAAGTCTAGGTGTAACTCGTACTGGTACTAATATTGCTCCAGCTGTGGCGTTTGGTCATAATTTGAGCAAAGGTATATTAGATAATGATGTGAGAAAGATGGCTAGATTTATACCAGGTGAATCATTTCCTTTAAATCTTTTAGTACAAAGATTATTAGTCGATAACTATTATGCCAACTTTACTGATGAAGAAGAAGCTGTAAAAAAATTTCAAAAAGAAAAGGAAAATGCAGCAAGACAGGGTCAACCATACTTTGATATGTTGTCTCCTGGTAGTTTCACTAAATTAGATATGTTAGAAGCTGACGAAAAAAACAAAAAAAAGTAACATTTTCTTAATACAAAACATATATTTTTATATCAATTAATAATCTTGATCTCTTATGGAAGAATATAAAGTATTGGACTGCGGTTTTGTCCGTTTGGTTGATAAAATGGGTGATGATAGTTCTGTTGTACAGGGTGCAAGGGTATCGTATGGCACAGGAACAAAAACATTGAACAAAGATAAAGGGTTAATAGAATACCTTTGGCAAAACAAACATACATCACCTTTTGAGATGTGTGAAATAAAACTACATATAAAGTGCCCAATATTCATAGCACGCCAGTGGTTAAGGCACAGAACAGCTAATGTAAATGAATACTCAGGCAGATATTC
>WLWG01001579.1_pt1 | contig 19920 bp, 47 predicted proteins | sample 6712871 | NCBI WGS metagenome assembly WLWG01 (sample SAMN12718693, study PRJNA515312) | sponge metagenome | isolation source: marine sponge | host: Mycale hentscheli | place: New Zealand: South Island, Marlborough, Capsize Point | collected 2003-05-01
TAAGAATCTTAATCATCGGCAATTGAAATCAGCGGTATAAATTGACTCATCATTTTAATCTATCAATTCACCAGGGAAGCTGTTGCCCGCTGGAATGCCAGAAGGTCCCGCTGGCCTCGAGTTCTAGCTCATCAATTCGTGCCAGGAGTCCTATCACCGCTTTTTCTGGGCTGATTCCTTTTGGATTGAAGTTGATCATGCGCGTGCTGACAAGCCCTGGGTGGAGGATGGCTACCGCAATCCCGCGTGGCTTCAGATCGATCGATAGTGATCGACCAGCCATATTCAGCGCCACTTTTGACATCCGGTACCCATAAGAGCCACCCGATGTGTTGTCGTCAATCGAACCCATTCGACTTGTAATCAGGGCCAGCTTTGCGCCTCGGGGCATCTGTTCCACTAGCGATTGCGCCAACAACAACGGGGCTAGGGCATTCACTTCAAATTGACGTTTGATCCCTTCGCTATCAAGGGTCTCGAGATCCATGGATTGCAAAATCCCAGCATTGAGGATGACGCCATCCAACGACCGACTCTGTAAGTTCTGAACTAACGCGGAGATAGAGGCTTCACTGCTCAGTTCGATGCCGGACTGAATCTCCACACCGATGGCCTCAAGCTCTGGAGACGCTTGGCGACATACAGCAATTACCTGGTCATGACGAGCCTGTAATTGACGGCAGAATTCAAGACCGATGCCCCTGTTTGCGCCTGTAACAAGAAAGGTGGCCAAAGAGCCCTCTGAATCAGATAACAGTTTGGTTCGGAATCATGAGGGTGCGATGACCGGCAGGGATTTCCAGTTGTGCCAGTCGAAATGCCACCATTCCGTGGCAAAGGAACGAAATCCTCTGCGCTCCATTGCCCTGCGTAGTTTTTGAGCATTGGCGGCGCGGTCAGCGAGAACGCCATCAGCATCCACATGGGCGGACTTCGAAAAATCGTCGTAATCCGTTGGCATTCGCAACGGATTCCCCTGCTGATTGATGAGTGTTACATCCACTGAAGCGCCTCGGGTATGACGTCCAGCATTGACTGAGGGATCTGAAACGTAGCGTGAGTCTTGGATTGCATCCCACATCAGCTGCTGAACAGCAATTGGATGATGAGCATCCCAAACTTTTAATCCAAGTCCTTGCTTGGCAAGATCTTGTTGGACGTTTTGTAGTGCCAATGCAACGGGAGAAGGTAGTTGTGGATCAACCTTGGGATAAAGCGTTTGTCCTAGAAAATTATTAGAACTGGCATAGCGAATTTCAAACAGTGGTCTTGGTGAAACCCTATTTAATGACACAAGGTCAAGGCCGCTGCATGTTAATGGGGTCTCAGCACCACTAGGCAATGCGCTAAGTGGGATGCAAAGACAAAATCCAGCCGCCACTTTGAGCAGGATCAGCACATCTTTAAGGCTTTTCCTTTTGCTTTCAGTCATTAAATCAAATAAACTTTTAACTTGTCCATTTCTTGCTTTAACTGAGCTCTTTCTTCTTTTGAAAAAGTATGTTTATCTATAATTCCTGATATTTTACCGGCAATGTCTGCGCCAGCTCCTCCAAATAATTTTGCTAATATTTTTCCCATAACCTATTGTTTTATTTTAACCTTTGTTCTGTTTACATCTATTCTAGATATAGATTTAGATTCGTAACGAGAAGGTGAGCTAATATTAATTGGATTAGGATTTTCTCTTGGAATAAATTTATTATTATTATTCCAGTCTCTATTTGTTCTATTGTTGTTTATTTTGATTTTACTTCTCAGCCTATTAGCCGCAATTGTTAGTTTTTTTTCTTTATAAGCTTGTATCATATCGGCATAACCTTCTTTACTTCTTTGACTAATTCTTCTACCTTTCATTACAGCTACATAACGAGGCTGTTCGTACATATAATATCTAGGTGTTTGATAGTGATAGTTAAAATAAGGATAACTAAAAGCCCAATTATACCAGAACCTGCTTCGGTTCCAATACATATCAAACGAATTAAATGGATTCCAAAATCTAGCAAAGGATGCTGATGAATAAAAAGAGAACGGTTGATTCATAGCAAACTGAGCATAATTCCATCTAAAAGTAAAATCAGTTCTTAGTTTCCAGTTTAATCTTGTGTAAGATAATGTATCTATTTCAACGGTTGAAGGAACATCTAACCATACACCTGTAGAAGGTGGCGGTGGGTTTTTATACACTCCACAACTTACAATAAGCGCTAAAATAAATATTAGTTTTTTCATTTATCTGTAATGTCTATATAAACTGTTTTACCCTTATCTCTAACAGCTTTTAAAACTCTGTTTCTGTTTTTTTCTTTATCAACATAACTGACATGAACCCAATCAGGATTTTCTTCATTTCCGAATTCGTAGATAAGTTGATCAAAGTCTAATTTTTCTTTTATAAAATCAAACATCTCTTTGTTTGTTTTATGTCCGTAGATGTCATCCAAATCCATTGCGTTTCCCTGGCAATGCTGTGAACGACTACTTCCCCCAATCGCTTTATTGAGAGCTTCTGATCTATACATGCTGTTTATTTTTATTGGGCCACCAACATATTCTCTAAGTGGTTCAAAAATTTTTTCAGCAAGCTGTTTCATGTTAGCTAATGCATTTCCATTAGGGGTATTAGCTAAACCAAGTCTTAAGGCAGTTATAGATTTTGTTGCCTCTTTTTCTGATATATGTTTACTAATCATAAGTAGATTATTTTAATTTTTTCCACTTATGTATCGTATATCCAATGGATAATACTAGCAATATAATTTTTAATGTTATTTCAAGTTCAGTTAAAGATAAAGCAAATGCCGTAGTATTAATTGAGTATAGTTTCCAGTCATCCATTATTAACGATTTCATAAGTTATTTCTAAGTTTAATAGTGCTGAATTTGTTTGCACATATTCAGGACACGGTACTGTTGTTTTTACCATATTGCAAGACAGTTATTTCTAACAGCTGCGTCGGTACCAGTAGAAAAAATCTGTAAACATTGTACAGGTAAATATTCTCCTACCTTGAAATTTGAAAACGTTACATCGTTTCCAGATATGGTTTTTACTTTAATATCTACATAAGACTTCGCTAAATCCATTGTTCCTTCATTACTTCCAACATATATTAAACATCCTTCTGAAGAATTAATTCTTTGAGATCCGTGTGGGCCTCCTAAGAATATAATATAATCTTCTGGTGATGTAAAAATATCAGCGCTAATTGATAATATAGTGCTGCTGTCTATTGCTGTAACAAACGCCGATGTATTGTCGGTTGTATTATAAACAATGTCATTGACCTCAACATTACTAAAGTCTGCTCCAACATCAACTAATTTATCAGCAGTTGCCGCTGTAGTAGATCCAGATAATTGTGGTAGGTCGGGTGAAGGGATAGGAAGCGAGTCGCTTGCTATAGGGTTTAATACTAGACCGGTATTAACGGTAATTTTAGGGTACGCCATGTTTTTAATTTAGAGGGTTAAAAATTCTCTTTTTTATTCTTACTTATTGTCGTATGGAAAAACTCTATTTAGAGTATCCCTACGTTGTTGACAACCGCAGGGCTTTCCAGTAACAGCTGCTACTTTCTCCACAACTGCTTTAATTCCGGTTGCCGTTGTGATTTTTTCGATCGTGTCTCCTAGACCTTTTGATTTGCTCATTATTTTAATTTATTGATTTAATTTAAATGCGATCCGTCACAGTTTCCATTAGGATCCTGAGTGTTCCCACATTGACAAGGTTTTGTTTTATTTTTCATTGTCTTCTTTTTTATCTTTTAAAAGGCTTTCAATATACTTATTTCTTTCTTCAATTCTATTTTGTATTTCAGAATTTCTAGAAACATAGTCTATTTGCTGAACGCTTTTAGGTTTCTTAACTACCTTAATTTTTTTCTTTGCCATTAACTTAAATGTTTATGAGTTTTCCAACTTGAAGAGTGTCTGTATGACATTCCTGAGTCTCCCCCATAGGCGTGACCAAACTTTTTTTTTGACATAGATTTTGATTCGTCTCTACGATCTTTAAAAGATTGAGACTTTTTTCCGTGCTTTGCTCCTAATGATTCATCTAGTCTTGAATTATATCCTTGTTTTTTCATAATAGTAATTATTTATAACAAATATAATAAATATTTTTTAGCATCTCCAGCGCCTTCTAGCTGCACAAATTCTTTTCTCAGGTGTCTTGGAACAATTAATATTGTGCATTTTCATTTGACCTAAAGACCTAGAGCAATAAGATCTTCTTCTTTTAGCTCTCCCTTTGCTAGGTTTTTTTTCTGTAACAGCAGTTTTTAACTTTGAACCTGGATTAGCTCTTTTATATGCAGCAACTCCTTTTGCAGTCATACCCGCACCGGCAGAAGCTTTTCTGTAATTACCCCCTTTACCAGTAGTTCTTGCTATAGGCATTATTTTTTTATAGTTTTAACTTTTCCGTTATGAGTACGAGCATACTTATGTGTTTTAGTTTCTCTAATTAAGGTTCCACTATAAGTTTTACCTCCCCATTTCCAACTTACTTTCTTTGCCATGATTTATTTATTTTTTTTCATTTTCGCACCAGCGATTCTATCAGCTTTAGTAATTCCAGGATTATTATCTATACCAGCATTTACACTTAGCATACCAAATTTATCAATGTCTCTGTTTTTAAACCCAATCTTGTTGTAATCTTTTTTTCTCATATTTATTAATTTGAAGTTGCTCTACGGCGACTTGATTCTAACATAATTACATTAACTCTGTTTTGTATTTCTTCAATAGAAGCTTCAATTTTAAAACTAAGTCCAGCTTTCCATTGTCCTCTTGGTTTTCCGTTTTTATCAAGTAAAATAATAATAGGCACAGAAGTTATTTGTGCCCTGAGAGATGGGGCTTGATCTTCTAAAAGAGCATATTGTACTTTACAATTTTTTAAACCTCTTAAATTATAATTATTGCTTTGGTTCCATTTTGCATTTATATGCATTATTTTTATGTCTTGAGCATAACTAAACCATGTTGATAATAAAAAAAATATGTATATAAAATGTTTCATCTTTTAAATACCTTGTTTTCTAAATCTTTTATTGATTCTTTATTTTCTTCAATATCCTCTTTCATGTTTTCTGTAAGCTTATCAATTTGTATGACATTATTTCTAATTAACTCATCTTTTAACTGAAACTCCATTCTTTGTACAAATTCATCTCCGCTGAAATTATCAATCTTGTTGTGTAAGTCTTGCATGTCTTCCTGAAGAGAAAACCACATACCAGCTAGAGATACAGTGCCGGCTACAATCATTCCGATAGTTTTTAAATCTAACTGCACATTTGTGTCTTCTGATATTTTTGTTGCCATAATCTTATGTGTTTCGGCCTTGGCCTCTGTATTTGTTTTTATATCCGTTCTGTCCTCTTGAAGCATTCTTAGAATGAACTCCAGGACGTTTACTTGATTTTGAAATGTAATTAGAGGTAATAATTTTAGCCATTAATATTTAGACTTGACTTTCTTACCAGTTTTTTTTGCGTGTTTCTTAGCTGCTGCTTTTCCTGTTTTAGTGTAGCTAAATTTTTTACTTCCTACTCTTGGCATAATATTTATTTTTTTAATTTACTTGCTTGCTCACTTAAAAAGTTAGCAGTCTGCTGATAACCTTTAGTAGCAACTTTAGATACTGTAGATTTTACTTTTTTAACAGCAGCTTTTCTTTTTTTTGCTTTACAAGCTGCAATTTCTTTTTTTTGCATTTTAGTAGCTCTACCTAAAGAGGCTTCTTTTCCCATTACAGATACTCGACACCTTTCACTCATAATTTTTTATTTAGTATTTTTACAAATATACAAATTTATTAAAATGAAATCTAAGGGCGTATACAAAAGGAAGCCTACCACAAGAAGGACTCCTACACATGACTATTTAAAGTATTGGAGAGTTATAAGATATTGGGTAAAAGCTAAATATGGTTTAACAACTCCAGATCTAGAGATGTTATTGTTTTTATATAGCGAACAAATGTTTAATAAAACTCAATTTAAGAGGTTTGAAGAGGTAATGAGCTGGGATATTAAAAGATTTAGCCGTTTATTAAGAGACGATTGGATACATGTGTGGAGAAAACGTCAGGGTAACCAAGCGACACTCTATGAATTAACATATAAAGCTAAAAGAATAGTAACATTAGTCTATAAAAAATTAAATGGCGAAGAAATTGCAGAAACTGCGCACGCTAATCCGTTATTTCGCAACGATGCTTCGTATATGGACAAGGTTTACCGAAACAGTATTGTAGATATGAATGATTTTATAAAACAACAACGACATCTCTCTCAAGAATAATAGTATAAGGCACATCGTTTATCAACATGCTGTGTCCTGCGTTTTTATCGTAGTATATTAAATCTTTTTCGTTAATAACACTTACATCGTTACCGGTTTTTACTACTTCTCCTTTATGATACCTAAATTCATCTACGTCAGACGCAGATAATAAAAGGCCTGATTTTGTTTTATGCTCTTCTTCAATTTTATTTATAATAATATATTTTCCAATTGGCTTCATTAGTATTGTTGTAGTTTAGGTACTCGATTATACGTTATGTTAGGTTTCTGGCGGTGATCTAAATTCCATTTATTTATAAAATGTCCTTCTAAATCAATAATAGTGTAGCCTTGTGACGCTAATAATTTTATAGCTTTTATTTGTTCCTGAGCTTTATCAGGTAATGTTTCTGATTTAAATAGCTCTTGCATGTGTGACTATTGCATTAGTTGATAATATAGTAGTTGCTACTGATACTGCGTTTATCAGAGCGTTCTTAGTAACTTTTAAAGGATCTATAATCCCCATTTTGTACATATCACCTATAACTTCGTTTTTAACATCGTATCCTACATTTTTTTCATTGAAGCTTATAAGTTTTATAATTTGTTTATGATCTTTCCCTGAATTTATAATGATTTGTTGTAATGGAACTTGAATTGCACTTGTAATAATATCTAATGCAGTATTTTTATTATTACTATCATCATCATTAAATGTGTTTAGTAAGGATGCGTGTGCCATATACAAGGCTAATCCTCCTCCAGTTATTATGCCTTCTTGTAAGGCACTGCGCACAGCGCATACCGAGTCATCGACTCGGTCGAATTTTTCTTTTTGCTCTACATCACTGTTAGCTCCAACGTAAATACAACCAATTGCCCCGGCTAAACTAGCTATACGCTCATTGATAAAGTCTTTATCTGCTTTAAATGCTGTAGCCTCCTGCTGAATCTTCAGTTCTTCTATACGCTTAGTAGTCTCCTCACTTATTGTTGCCTGGTTTTTAATTAAAACACTTGTGTTCTTCCCAACTATTATCTTATCTACATGTCCTAGGTCGTCAAGATTTAATAAACCAAGGTCATCACCGGTCTTCTCAGAATAATATTTTGCTCCAACCGCAAAGGCTATGTCTTGCATTAACTCATGGCTCTTGTATCCAAATTGTGGTGGAACAATATTACACAGCTTTAGGTTGTTTCTAACTACATTAGCAGCTAGTGTGTTTATTACATTGGTTGCACATGGTGCAATAATTAATAATTTCTTGTTTTGCTGTATAATTGGTTTTAATATATTCTCTATTTGCAGAATGTTATTTATCTCCTGGTCACAGACCAGCACCATCACATCCTCAAGTATACACTCATCCTTACGTTGGTTGTTTAGAAATAAGTTAGAAGTGTATCCACGGTCAATCTTAATCCCATTAGTCACCTCGGCATAAGTCTCATGGTTCATACTCTTCTCAACTGTCACAATCCCATTCACACCAACCTTGTTATAAGCTTCAGCTATGATTGATCCAATCTCTTTGTCGTTGTTAGCAGATATAGTAGCAACATCCAGTAGCCTGGACTTAGTAATCTTCTTAGAGTTTTTTTCAAGATCCTCTATTATATCTTTAGTATAATTGTTTATATGCTTTATAACCTCAGTAACGTTATGTTCTTTAGTTAAATGTTTTTGACCGGCGTTTACAATAGCCTCAGTCAGAACGATAGCTGTAGTTGTACCGTCACCAGCGGACTGAGCTGTACGACTGGCTGCATCCTTCATCATTTGTATTGCTAAGTTCTCAATAGGATCGTCTAAGAAGATTGAGTTAGCTACAGTTACCCCATCTTTAGTCACAGTTATACCAGCGATGTGATCAGGAGACTCTATAAGAACTGTACGGCCTCTAGGGCCTAAGGTGCTCTTGACTGCTTTAGATATTTTAGTAATACCTGAAATAAGTTTAGAACGACCTTCGTTATCAAACGTTAAGTCTTTTGGGATATATGATTGTTTCATTAAAATTAAATTTGATTTAAAACAAATATAGTAATTATTTGTATTAATATAAAGCGTGACGAAAATTAAGTCCGTGACGATTTTAAAGCGCTATATAGAGATATATATTTTTTTATTTTTTTTATTTTTTTACTATAGTATAATAGGTTTTTTTTCGTCAGAATCGTCGCAAAGTAATAATATAGTAGTTAAAGTGTTAAAAATCAATTAATTAGAGCGTGACGAAAAGCGTGACGATTTTATTTTACCGTGACGATAATCGTCGCAAACAGCACATTTTTAGGGTTGCCTAAAAAAATATACTATGCGTGCATAATAAATTAGAAAAAATACGATTTAACATAATGTAAAAATCGTCGCAAAAAAAAGAGCCCAATTAAGAGCCCTTTTCCAATCAACAATCAAAATAGAACGAATCTATACGGTTAGTATTTCAACTGATTAAATATTCCTTTGCGATTCTCAGCAACCTGTATACCTTCAGCGATACTATTAATTTTTCTATCATTATCAACAGCTCTTTTCATAGAAGCTGCTCTTTGAATTCCAGTCATTCCATCAGGACGATCATTGATTAGTCTACCATCCTTGATGAGTAAACCGTCGACGTAATTATCTTTTGACATAACTTTTTTATTTAATGTAAATATAGTGAAAATATATTTGTGTGTTCAGATATATAGAGGTTTAGGGTAATAGTACATTATACGTTGCCATACCCCAAAACGAAAACTGATTTTTTTAAAAAAACTTTTTTTCTTTTTAAAATTTTCTTTCTGATTTTTTTAGCTTTTAGCCTGACACCCTGACACCCTCGCCCCCTTGCCCCCTGCACCCCTGCCACCCCTCGCCACATCTCGCACCCTTGCACACATTCGAGCCTTCCCCTTTATAACCCCACGACACGACACACACACAAACAAAACAACATCAAAGCCGACAGACTTAAACGCCTGAGCAACAGAGTAAAAACAAAGTGCAGAACATTGAACAAAGTATCCGGCCGGCTGGAGATTACCAGCCATTAATGAAATAAATTAAAATATTTCTGTATTATATTAGTTTATTTGCAAATTGTTCCTTATATTGTACAATATTAATATTTAACCCTTAACCCCTATAAAATGAAAAAAATTAAAATTATTACAATTAGCTTTATTTCTGTGTTTGTCATGGGATGTGCTTACAGGATTCTTTTTTTAATCTTGCCAACTGCAACCAATTTAAAAGAGGCTTTGGCTCTTGCTTTAATTGTTGGCTTCATTTCTTTCTGTGCGTTTGTACTTTGCTACTTGTTAAAATCTTTAATCGTTGAAACCTTTAAAAAATAATATTATGCACAAATTAAATTCCAAAAAATTCGCAAACAATATGCGAAATTATTTACTTGATTGTTTTGAGTCTGAAGAAAACACTGAACTCTTAACACCAGACCAAAAATTTATATATATACATAATCGTTTTACGTCTGAATATGTACACCAATATAATTTGGTTAGATACAATTTTAACGAAACTTTAATCATGAAAGAATGGCTGTCCGGCTTGGCGATAAATTGCGATTATACTAATTATGACATTCTACAGACAGCAAAGGAGCTCCATAATTTAGATCCTGAACATAAATTTCATGAAAAACTTGAAGACAAAATCATAAATTTCTGGTTTGAATTGTTGGCAATTCATATAATAAAAAACACTAAAATAGGATATCTTGCTTTAATTAAAGAACAAAAAGAAAAACAAAAAGAACTTTTAAAAGAAAAAGAATATTATACCGGACTTGGTTTGACAAGTGGCACAATTGATTAACTTAAATTATAAAAAAATGATATATAAAATTTTAAAATCTGAAATTAAAAATCTGTCTTCTAATCCTGGTTATTGGGGGACAGAAAAAAATGTAACTAACGAAAATTTTATTTTCGATTGGTTTTTGAGTTGTCAAGTTATTAATCAAAATTGGTTTGATGACAGGTTAAAATGTACAAGTATTGAACGCTTAAAAGAATTAGAAAAAGAATATTTTATTTTTATGTTCGGTTCAGAATATTTGGAGAGTAACGACAAAGGAACAATCAAACAATATTAAATAAATATTATGGCAAAATTAACAAAATTAATGAGTTTTTTATCTGATATAGATGAGGAACTAAAAGAGGAAATATACAACCGAGAAGACCAAGCCGAAAATAAAAAAGATGCTTGGGAAGGCTGGGAAGATTCGGAAAAAGGTCAAGATTATATTTATAAAACTGAGGCTTTTGATGATTTAAGAGATTTAATTTTCGAAGTCATTGACAAAGCCCAAAAAATAAAAGATAAAGATTATTATTAATTAAAATCAATTTAAATATATATTATGAAAAATACAGAAATTATTTTAGACAACATTACAAAAAAACTATTTGGAGAAAAATATACTTTTTCCAAAATGAGTGAAAGAGAGAAAGGGATGATAAAACAAGAATATAATGATATAAAAAAAATCATGAATATTAACGAAGATATAAAAGTAAAATCGGAGGTTAATTTAATTGATTTTAAAAGCATTAAAAATGATATCAACGGAAATCCCCGTTATGTTTGTCATTTTTTAAATTTTGCCGATAATTATGCAAGAGCTTTATTTCTGGCAAATAAAATCGGAGGGAGAAAATTCCATAACAAACAATATGGTGGAGGGATTGCCTTCCAGTCATTTAATATTAAAAAATTAGAATCACAAATTTTAAAAATTAAAGAAAATGCATAGACTTGAAAATAATATTTTACACCACGCAAAAAAGCAAAGAGAAAAAAGAAAATTTGCAGAACTTACAAGGTATTTATTTAAAGAAATAGAAACCGATGACCACACAATAAGTTATTTCAGTAATTTAAAACGCCATCTAAAAGACCATAATGAATATTTTTTGACAAACTACAAAACATTAAAAGAGTTTAATGATAATGAACCATATCGCATAATTATTAAATTAAATTAACATTTAAATAAATAAATCATGAATCAATTAGAAGTAAAAATTGCTCAACTTGAAAAAAATATAGGCAAATTAATAAAAGAAAATAGGAAATTAATTGAATTACTAAAAGAAATTAAAAATCCGGTAGGAAAAAAAATGATTAATGGACAAAGTATGTATTTACCTGACAAAGATTTAAAAAGTCAAATTGCCGTTTATTCTTTATGGGTGCTTCAACAATGTGAGTACCCTATGGAGGAGATTGAGTGGCTTGTGGATCTAATTTTGAAAGAAAGTCCAAACTCTAAAATTGAAATGTTAGATGTTTTAAAAGTACATAAAAACGAATTATGAAATTATTAGAATTATTTAGTGGCAGTCGTAGTATTGGAAAGGTTGCTGAAAAAAAAGGAATGCAAGTTTTTTCTGTTGATAATATTGCTTATCCAAATACAAATTGGGTAGGAGATATTTTAGATTGGGATTACAGACTTAACGAAATGCAAGGGGGAACATTAAAAGAATTATATGTTCCAGACATTATTTGGGCAAGTCCTCCATGTACTGCTTTTTCTGTCGCTTGTATCGGCAGAAAGTGGGTGCAAGGAGAAATTTTTACTCCTAAAACAGAAGACGCAAAAGTTGGCATAAAAATCATGGTAAAAACTATGGATATAATTAAATTTTATTTAGAAAAAAATCCTGATTTAATATGGTACATAGAAAATCCACGAGGCAAAATGAGAAAAGCTCCACAATGGAAATCTATGAACCATGTAAGACACACTGTTTCATATTGTAAATATGGAGATGTAAGAATGAAACCAACGGATATTTGGACAAACGATTTTCATTGGACTCCTCGAGCAATGTGTAAACCATTTAAATATAATAAAAATGGAGAAGTAATTAATAGGCACTGCCACCACGAACCCAGCCCACGAAGTACACAGCAAGGAGGAACACAAAAATTAAAAGACAATTTTGAAAGGAGTAAAATTCCTTCTGAATTGTGTGAGGTCATAATGACATCAGCATACGAAACAATAAATTAAATTAAATAAAATATGGAATCAACAAAAAAAACAATTTTAGAGCAACAAGCTATTAATAGAAGGTTATTGCTACAAGAAAGAGAAAAATTCTATTGGGAAAACGATACTTGGGGAGAAATCCATACAGAACAAGGTCAAAAATTAGTAATTAATTTACATACTTGCGATATATCAGGAAGACAATATATAAGTTTTTACCCTGAACTAACAGATGACGTTAAAAAGTCAATGAAAGTCTTAGCAAGTTATGAAGTAACTAAAAAAATATAATCATGGGAAGATATTACAACGGAGATATAGATGGCAAATTTTGGTTTGCAGTTCAGCCAAGCAATGCCGGAGAAAGATTTGGTGCAGTAGAAATTGAACCATACTACATTGAATACGAAATTGATAGAGAGGATAGCTATAAAAATATTGTGAAAGAATTAAAAAGCATCGAATCCAATGGCACAATAAAAAAAGTAGATGCAATGTTTCTTCAATTAAAGTTGAGTAAAAAAGATGGTTACAATAGTGATACTCTTAAAGAATATGGAGTAAAAGAAAAAGATATTGAAGAATATGCAGATTATGAATTAGGTAAACAAATAAAAGATTGGTTTGATGATAATCCTGATAGAGATGTGCTAAGTTTTCAAGCAGAAGTATAAATTAACTTAAATAAATAAATTATGAAATTAAATAAAGTAACAGGTTTTTTTCGTGGTGGGAGTTTCCATGATGTAACAATCAAAACAACTCCAAATAAATTAATTGAACTTTTCCAGTATTTTAAATTAGATTATTGGGAACAAAATGACGGATCTGATAAAGTAAATTTTGACTTTGAGGCCGTATTAGATGATGGAACATATTTTTCTCTTTACGATTGGAAAGAATATGAACCCTTAGATTTAAATTCAAAATATGAATTTCACATAGGAGGGGAAAGTCCCAGCTCCACATTAAAAGTAAGACAAGTTTTATTAAAATTATTAAAAAAATAAGTTATGACTAAAAAAGTAAAAAAATCCGACCAGCAAGTTGTCGATGAATTTATCGACACATTCACTCCATCTAATTTAATAGAGAAAATCTCGTTAACATTTGGCGACAGACACGAACACATAGGTTTTGATGATTTCATGCCTATGAAAAAACACATGAAAAAATGTGAAGACATTATAATTGAATCCATAAAAAATAAAAAATCATGAATCACGAGTGGTATAATAATTTTGTAGATTTTATTCAACTTAATAATCAAAACATTTATAACGAGGCGTGTGAATATGCTGATAAAATTGAAGAGTTGGAAGATTGTGAAGCTTGTTATGGGCAAGGATATGTTCATAGCAACGATGAAGAAGGGAATGATGAAATTCAAAAATGTGATGAATGTGAGGAGTTTGAATCCGACCAAGATGCAAGGGAATATTATCGAGACATGGGATTTCCTGAGTTTTCTTACGAAGAAGAATTATTTAGAAGGGAGGAGGATAGCGATGCTTAGACATATAATAGTAATGCTTGATAATGTTTATGAAGAAATAATAAACACTATTCCTCTTTCAGAAGAAAGAGATGAAGTGCTGAGTAAAATAGATGATGTTCAATTTTTAATAGAAGATTTAGATGAAAAATAAAAAAAGACAATACCGGAGTAATCAAGGGCGAAGTCCGAAAGAAGAATCAACAACATTTAAGGTTTTAGATTTTACTTTTAGAATTACGATAGCCTCTGTAATTTTAGGATCAATAATTTATATACTTGGACAATTATGAATTACAGAAAAGATAACATAGAATTAATAGGAAAAGTCCTGGAGCTTCAAGGAGAAATTAAAGAATTAAAAAAAGTCCTGGTAATATGTGCAAGTGAAAGAGATTTTTATAAAACAAAATTTTCCCAATGTAATGAGTGGGGAGGAGCTGAGGATTACATGGTAAGTTCATTAGGAATTAATAATAAAATAAAGTAAATTTACTTTCTATGTATATTATTGATCCAGAATTAGAAGAGCTTTATGAAACACAATTTTTGTTTGTTTAAATAGTAAGAAATAGGAGGCGAAAGCCACACTAACTTACCCTCATACCCTCCATGTGAAAGCATGGGGGTTTTGGTGGTAAAAAATTAAATTAAATTATGAAAGTAAAAATCACACAGAGAAGTGTTTATCACAAAATTGCACAAATTGAAATAGACGTTCCAGTACCCAAAAATGCTGAATTTGATGAAATTCAAGAATGGATTTTAGATAACGAAAGCACATGGGTAGACAAAATTGATCATAAACTAAACGAACAGGAGTTTGTTTTTGGTAATGGAATGGATGATGGTTGTTGGACAGATAGATATGAGGATTCTGAATGGAGAATTGATGCAATAAGAGAAACTACGTTAGGCAAAATGCCTACCGGAGGTCATTTATAAAAATTAAATTAAATAAAATGAAAAAACAAATTTTTGACTATTATGCTATATCAATAGCAAATCAATTCAACATTACTTTAGAAGAAATGTTTACACAAACTAAAACCAGTCATATAGTAGATGCAAGGCAGTTATTATATTGGCTGTGTATTGAGCGACCAATTAAAAAAAGCTATATAAAAACTTTTTGTGAAGACAATGGTTATGATGTTTCCTACTCCACATTAAGACATGGTTACAAATCAGCAAAAACTCTAATTGAGTCAGATCCAGACTTTAAAACAATGGTAACAACAATCCAGGAGAATGATAATTGAAGAATTATATTACATTTTTGAAGAAGCGTTAAAAGACAGAAAAGCTATTGAAACTAAAACTAAAAAAATGCATTCTGTTATAGCTAATGGAATCAAAATTCAAAAGTTTTCTGATCGCATAGAAATACTCAACATGGGCAAAGGTGGAGATTATTTTCAAGAATGTACTCTTGAAGAATACGATTATTTTTACGATGAAGGTTGGGAGGTTGGTTGTTATAAGGTAAAAATTAATAACTGCTTACATAAATTAAAGATTATTGAAGAAAATATTAAAACTGAAGTCAATACACGAAAAAACGATAAACATATTCAAAATTTAAAAACCAGGAGAGAAAAAATTCTCCAGAAATATACAATCAATAAAAATAAATTAAATCAAATCAAATCAAATGAAAGACAAAGTTAAATTATTCAAAGCTATTGCTGAATTTCAGCAAGAAGCTCCAGTATTGCTTAGAGATACTGATGGATATGGCTACAAGTATGTTACTTTTGACCATATCGTTGCACAAATTAAACCTTTATTAAAGAAATTTAATCTTGGTTTTACTCAAATAGTTGAAGGCACAGGGCTAACAACTATTATATTCCACACAGAAAGTGGCGAAAGCATTGAGGGAACTGCTGAAATTCCAGACATTGACATGAAAAGTATGAACAAGTACCAATCTTTTGGTGCCGGTATAACTTATTTTAGAAGATATGCTTTAACCTCAATGTTGGGATTATTATCTGATAAAGATATAGATGCTGAAATTTACAGAAAAACCGAGAAACAAGAGGTTTTAAATCCTATTGCTAAAAATGTAGTTTTAAAATATTCCACAGAAAAGGGGAGTAATTGGACTAAGGTTATGGGTTTTATTAGTGCGAACAAGACTAAAGGTCTTCCTTTTATTATCGAAAGATTAAGCACAAAATACGACATGAAAGCTTATGATAGTGAAAATAAAGAAGTTAGTTTAAAAACTGTTATAACTAAAAACATAAATAATGTTTAGCCTGGAGGAGCCAATCGATAAAGTAATACATAAACTTAAAGATGATAAAAATTACTATGGCGATTATGGAAGGCAGTATCTTTCAAATTCTAACATTAGGTCATTAATAAATTCTCCAAATGAATTTAAAAAACCTACAAAACCTGCAAAAGAATTGATTATGGGATCATATTTCCATACTGCAATGCTTGAGCCAGATAAATTAAGTGAGTATAAAATTATTGAATCTTCAACAAGATCAACTAAGATTTTTAAAGACTACATAAAAGAAAATAATTTAGATGCTTATGATGTGCTTTTAAGAAAAGAAACTGAACAAGTTATGACTTGGGTAGATAAAATGAGTTCAAACATAGAAATGTATGAGCATATTTACGATTCCAATAATAAATTTGAAGTTCCAGGCGTTGCACAAATTATGGGAAATTGGTGGAAAGGTAAAGCAGATATAATTACAGATGATTATGTTATAGATTTAAAAACTACAACAAAAATCCATGATTTTAAGTGGAAGTGTAATAATTTTTACTATAATAGTCAAGCTTATTTATATCAAAGAATTTTCGGTAAAAAAATGATTTTTTTTATTATCGACAAGGACACTCTTCAATTAAAAATTAGCGATTGTTCGCCAGAGTTTATAGAAAGAGGTAAAGAAAACGTAGAAAAAGCAACAAATGAATACAACAAATTTTATGGTGCGAAAGCAACTGAAAATCCTGAAAATTTTATTCTTAAAGAAACTTTATGAAACTTTATAAGTCTTTAAGAATTGAAAACACAACTAGAAAAGACTATATGTGGATAGATGTTCCAAATATCTGCAATAGTCGAGAGGAGAAAGATTTTATTCTCCATGACACAATAAATAGATTGGAGCTAAAAATTAAAATAATAAAATAATGGCAGAAAAGTATGTACACCCTAATGGTAGTGGTTCTTTGTTTAAGAATAGCTACAAGGAAAAAGAAAATCAGCCTGATTACAAAGGGACAATCACATTGCCTGATGGATCAGAAAAAGAATTAGCTGGTTGGAAAGGAACAACTCAATCAGGAGATGTTAAACTTTCAATTAAAATTAGTGACAAGTATGTAAAACCTCAATCAAATGATGCGAATCAAAGCCAATCATCTGAGGATTTATTTTAACTAACAAAGCATCAAATTAGGTTGCCCCAAACGTATACACAGGTGGTTGATTTACTGACGAGTAATTGAGGTTCGAGTCCTCTTTTGATGCCAATTTAATCAAACAAACAAATGCAAATAACAATATTTAAAGATATTAAGGATACATCTCAGCCTTTTTACAGAAATGTGGAAGTAATAATTAAAAGAATAAGAGATGGTTCTTCAAAAAATTTAGTTAAAAAAATAAGAGCAGAAAAAAATAAAGAAAATAGAAATATATTAAAACAAAAATTACCGGCTATTTGTTTTAGCGGAACTTTTAATAAAAGAACTGATAGTTCTTTACAAGAACACAGTGGTTTAATTTGTTTAGATTTTGATGGCTATCCATCTAACAAAATTATGTTAATGGAAAAAGAAAAATTAAGCAAAGATAAATATGTTTATAGTGTTTTTATATCTCCAAGCGGACAGGGATTAAAAGCTTTAGTTAAAATACCTAAAGAACCAGATAATCATAAAAATTATTTCAATAGCCTGGAAGTTTATTTTAATACTGAATATTTTGACAAAACCTCTAAAAATATTTCAAGAGTTTGTTATGAATCATACGATCCTTTAATTCATGTACATGAAACCTCTAATACTTGGGATCAAATATTTGAAGAACATTATACTGAGGTAGAAAAGAATGTAGATATACCTACAATACCAATTACAGATGAAAATAAAATAGTTGACATTTTGACTAAATGGTGGCAAAAAAAATATCCAATGGTTGAGGGGCAAAGAAATCACAATGCTTATGTCTTAGCATCAGCATTTAATGATTTTGGTGTTTCTAAAACTTTAGCTGAGTATGTGTTAAATAGTTATTCTAGTAAAGATTTTAATAAATTGGAAATAAAAAGAACTATATCTTCAGCATATCAAAATACACAAAATTTTGGAACAAAATATTATGAAGATGAAGAGCAGGTTGATAAAATAAAAGCTAAATTAAAAAGAGGAGTTCCAAAAAAAGAAATCCGATCTGAATTAGAAGATTCTAAAATTGAGGTCGGAATAATTGACAATGTAATTAATAGAATCGAAGAAGAACAGTCTAACTCAAGGTTCTGGACTCAATCAGACAAAGGAGTTATTAAAATTGTACACATCTTGTTTAAAAGTTTTTTAGAAGAACATGGTTTTTATAAATTTAATCCACAAGGTAGTAAAAACTATGTGTTTGTAAAAGTGACAAACAATTTAATAGATCACACCTCAGAAAAAGAAATAAAAGATTTTATTTTAAATTATTTAATAGAGCTAGATGAATACCAGGCGTATAATTATTTTGCAGAATGTACAAGGTATTTTAGAGAAGAATTTTTAACTCTTCTAGCTTCAATAGATGTTTATTTTATTGAAGACACAAAAAACACAGCTTATTTATATTTCAATAACTCAGCTGTAAAAATTACACATGATAATATTACAGCTATTGATTATTTAGATTTAGGAGGTTATGTATGGAAAGATCATGTGATTGACAGGCCTTACATTACTTGCGAATCAACTGATTGTGATTACAAAACATTTATAGAAAATATTTGTGGCAAAGATAAAAGTAGAACAAACTCTATGAGATCCACTATTGGCTACTTGCTTCATGCTTGGAAAAATTTATCTTATTGTCCAGCTACAATATTAAATGATGAAGTTATTTCAGATAATCCTGAAGGTGGCACTGGTAAAGGTTTGTTCATGAATGCTTTAGGGCACATGAAAAAATTAGTAGTCATTGATGGTAAGTCTTTTAATTTTGAAAAAAGTTTTGCTTATCAACTTGTAAGCGCTGACACACAAATACTATGTTTCGATGATGTTAGTAAGCATTTTAATTTTGAAAGACTATTTTCTGTAGTGACAGAAGGTTTGACTTTGGAAAAGAAAAATAAAGATGCTATAAAAATTCCTTTTTCTAAATCTCCAAAAGTTTGTATTACAACTAATTATGCAATCAAAGGAAAAGGCAGTTCATTTGAAAGAAGAAAATGGGAGCTTGAATTAGCGCAATATTATACTAAAGATTTTACACCATTAAGAGAGTTTGGAAGATTAATGTTTGGTGAGTGGAATGAAGAAGAGTGGTGTGCTTTTGATAATTTTATGATTGAATGTTTGCAAATATATTTAGCACATGGATTATTAAAAAGTGAGTTTGTTAATTTAAAAATTAGAAGATTGTCAGCTGAGACTTGTCATGAATTTATTGAGTGGTGCGGGTTAGTCAAAGGAATGCCACATAATGAAAAGTTAGATGTAAATAAAAGAATTTATAAACAAGAATTGTATATGGATTTTATAGAAGATAATCCAGACTTTGCTCCTAAAGCAAAAATGACAGTATCCAGGACAAGGTTTTATAAATGGTTAGTAGCGTACAATCAATTCAAATATGAGTGCGATCCTGAAGAAGGCAAGGATCATTCAGGAAGATGGATTAGGTTTAGAACTAAGCACGAACTTGAAGTAAACACAGAAATAGAATTTTAATTATGGAATTAAGAGATTATCAAAAAGAGATCGTTAGATTAGGTGTTAATGTTTTAAAAGAACACAAATTTGTTTATCTTGCCATGGAAGTTAGAACTGGCAAGACACTTACGAGTTTGAGTATTTGTAAGACTCTTGCTGTTTCTAACGTTTTGTTTA
>WLWG01001581.1_pt1 | contig 19913 bp, 16 predicted proteins | sample 6712871 | NCBI WGS metagenome assembly WLWG01 (sample SAMN12718693, study PRJNA515312) | sponge metagenome | isolation source: marine sponge | host: Mycale hentscheli | place: New Zealand: South Island, Marlborough, Capsize Point | collected 2003-05-01
TATTTGATTACTGAGGCTATTCAGTACCCTGATGGTGATACTGATGATACCTTGATGGCTACATGGTTTATGAAACTAGCAATAGAGAACCACTACACACCCAACCAAGTTGGTATGTATCGTATGACCCGTCCAACGTGGATGACTGGCTCGCGTAGGGGTATTGCATGAGAACTAACGAGGAGATCCTGAATCTTTATCGGGAGCGAATCAAACTCTACGGCGGCCTCCACGGGAAGATGCGCCAAATCCAAGACATTTACCACGGGCAAGCGAAGATCCCTCTGCCAGAGGTTGAGCGAACGCAAATGCCCAGCATCCCTAACTTGCTAGCGCAGGGTGTCGATCAGATGGCTGGTCGCATATCGTCGGTCGTTCCCACCATCACGTTTGCGGCTAAAGACCCCAATAAGCGCAGCGAGCATCGCCGGTCTACGACTGCTGGGAGGGTCGTATCTGGTTACTGGCAGTCAGACCGGTTGATGATGAAGATGAAGCAGCGCGCTCGCCACATGATCGCTTACGGCATGAGCCCTTGCGTGGTTCGCTGGGATTACAAGCAGGGCAAACCTACTTGGCAAGTGCGTAACCCGATGGAGTGCTTCCCGAACCCTGATATTCAGACGGGCCAGGTGCAGCCGCATGACGTTATTTTCGCGTACCGGCGCAGCATTGGCTGGTTGAAGGCAAACGGTTACGGGCCAGCGGTGTTTGCTCTGCTGGGTAATAACGATCAGTCCTTGGATTACCAGATGCTCCTACTGGAATACATTGATAGTGACGGCACGAAACTTATATTGACGGCTCACGAGGACACAGCGAACACGTGGGGCAACCCGATGTTCAGTAATGAGGGCCGCCGTATCGCTGTTGCGCTGGAGGAGATACCGACTCCTGGGAATATCCCGACGGTTACGCTGCCTATGCGTATCACTCTGGACACTATGCAGGGCCAGTTCGACAACATGATCGGCATGTACTACCACCAGGCCAAACTGATGGCGTTGGAGTCGATTGCTGTTGAGAAGGGAATCTTCCCTGACACTTACCTTGTCTCTAGACCTGGCGAGGTCGGTCGGTTCCTTGACGGGCCGCATGACGGTCGCACAGGCATGGTGAACGTGATTAGCGGCGGTGACATCCGTGAAGTGCAGTCGCAGCCTGGTTACTTGACGAACCCGACGATTGACCGGCTTGAGAGGGCGCAGCGGGTGACTGCTGGTATCCCGAGCGAGTTCGGTGGCGAGTCAGCGACGAATATTCGTACTGGTCGGCGTGGTGACGCTGTGTTGAGCGCGGTTATTGATTATCCGGTGGCTGAGGCGCAGGAGAACTTCTCGTTTGCGCTGGAGCAGGAGAACAAGATCGCTATGCAGATGGCGAAAGAGATTGAGGGCGACAAGGAGCGCACGATTTTTGTCGGCACCGGTAACACGAGCAGCGCGGTCACGTACAAGGCAAACCAGGTGTTTAGCGAGGAAGCACACGTTGTCGGCTATCCGGTGACCGGTAGCGACGTTAACCAACTCGTTGTCGGCATGGGTCAGCGGATCGGCTTGGGCATCATGTCGAAAGAGACAGCGGCGCAACTAGACCCGTTCATTGATAACCCTGAGGCAGAGCATGACCGCGTTGTCGCGGAGGGCTTGGAACAAGCGTTGCTTCAGGGCTTGCAGAACCAGGCCGCGCAGGGCGCGATACCTCCGCTTGTGTTGTCGAAAGTCATGGATTTGGTGCGTAGTGACCGGATGGAGTTGGCTGAAGCGTTCCAGAAAGTGACTGAGGACGCGCAGAAGGAAGCGGAAGCGAAGGCTAGCGAGGAGCAGCAAGGGTCGCCAACACCGGATGCGTTGATGGCTGACGCTGCGATGGCTGCGATGGCTGGGCCGCAAGCACCCACTCAGGCGGTTCCTGGCGCAAACGCGGATCAGGAATCGTTAGGGAACATGCTGAACACGTTACGTAAGGGAAGTCGTAGCCCCGTAAGTGGACGGAGTATGTAATGCCAAGAGCAAAGCAGGGCGGTAAGCGTCAGGGAACTCCTGGTAAGGCGTATAGCAACCGCACCGACTTGATGCAGAACTACGACATGGAGTCCGGTACCGGTGGCGGTGGCCCAGTCCAAGCGGAGCAGTCGTGGACTAAGCCGGATGATTTGCCGAGCCTGGACTCTCCGACGAAGTACCCCGATCAGCCGATCCAGTCGGGTCTACCCATGGGGCCGGGTAACGGGCCGCAGCCTGGGTTTGACAGCATGGCTGAGCGTAAGCAGTTGCAGCGTTACTTGCCGTTACTGGAGCCGTACTTGACGCAGCCGGATACGCCGCAGTCGGTGAAGATGCTGTTCCGGTACATACGAGGCGCAGGCTGATGGATAAGTTCATAGACAATATTGACGCTTTCAGTACAGCGTTGCCGCTAGAAGCAACAGCGGTCATCATGCACATGAGCCTGGTGCCGTGGCCTAGTAATGATGTGCGAGATCAGTTCATTAAGGATCTCACTAACGTTGATGTGTCTAGGCAGTATTAATGGCTGCTAACACCGCTGAGGATTACGGGAAGATTTACAAGAAGAAAAACACGTTCAGCGCGGAGACGATCTCTGACCGTAAGCGTCGCGCTGAAATGATCCAGACGTTCAAGGCGTCGTTTAACACTAGCCCTTGGTCTGCTCAGATGAGTAATCAGTTTGGTGGCTCTAGTGAGTTAAACGGATACGACATTTTCGACCCTAATAGCAAGATCCAGTACACAGCGCAGCAAGACGTAGAAGCGTTGCAGCCGTTACCGCAAGGCCGATTCTTTGACCCAGCGATGAACACGCAGGAGTCAATGCTCACGGCAGAGCAAATCAAAGAGTTCCGTGAAGATCCCGAACGTTTCAAGAACATGACCAAGGAAGAACTGAACGCAGAACAGTCACTCTTGGATCGTGGCAAGACCATGATGCAACGGCTGTTTGATCTTGAGGACGAGAAAGACTTTGAGTTATTTGGTGTAGACCTTGGGATTGTTGAGACTGTTTGGGATGGCGCGTGGGGCGTCCTTAAAGGCGTTGAGAACACTAAGAACATCCTGCTGGGTGGCTTGGTATCGGCTATGCCTGGTGGCCTGGATACGTTGTCGTATGACGAGTTAAGCGGCGGCAACGATATTGGCGACGTTCTCATGGGTCGCATGAAAGATGACACGGCTCCCACTCCTATGCAGATCGCTATTGCTAGCGTGGCTGAGGAATCTAAGAGGATTCGTGAGGGTGGAGTCCGAGCAACAGACGCTCTACTGTTGAACCCGTTTACTGCGCCGTTCATCCTGGCGGGAATCATGGAAGAAGATTCCCCGTTGCAGGCAGACGGGTTTGATTTCCTTGATGATGGACAGCGAACAGAGGCGTTCTCTGAGGGGTACGAGAAGTTCTTTAGTGGCTTAGGTGACGCCTCATTGTTGTTTGCTGACCCTCTAATTGGTGTTGCTGTCACAGCGAAAGTGGCAAGGCGCGGTGCGCTTGGGTTGCGTGGCAGTCGCCGTGACCGTGAGTACATGGCTGTTGCTAGTCAACAGTCGTCGCGGAACCTGGTAGATCAAACGCCTGGAGTTAAAGAAACCGTTGACCGCGTAGGTCGCACATGGGATTCCGACGCTGGTTTACGTCCTGAAGAATTGAAAACTAGAGATTGGGCATCGCTTAGTCCTGATGAGCAGTATTCATTTGCTGTCCGTGGGGTGGGCGACGAGGCTGGTCTTGAGCCTGTAAAAATCTATGAAATACCCGACACCATTCAAGAGGGCAGTACCGAATGGCTTGTCATGTCAATGGCGCAGATTGGGACAGATGGCAAGAAAGTTATGGATCTAGAGACTATCCGTAACTTGCAGGGTTTCCAGAATCAAAACGGGCAAGCGTTGGCTGAGATCATTTACCAGACGCAAGACCCCATGTTGATTCATTTAACTATGGCGCACACGATGGGGTTGCCTGGGGCCAGCAAAGCGTTGAGGTCTTTGTCAGCGTCTACTTGGGATCAAACTGAGCGATTGGCTATGCAGGAGATCGCTTTGAAGCGCGGAACAAATCCTGAGCAATTGTCTTTGGGTGTCGGGATGATTGACACTATGCGTACACGCATCGCGCAGGTTAGAGAAGGCAGAGTGCGTCAGATTGATGGACGTAACGTTGACGAAATAGAGATGCAGGCAGTCGCAACTGGTGACGCAAAGTTAGCGCAGGAAGCCAAGGAACTTCGCCGTTTGGACGATGAAATAAAGCGTCTGACGCGAATGGATGACGAGTTCGTGAGCACTCGGTATCTGCTTACTGAAGGCGACACGGTACCGATTGGTAAGATGACGCCTGACCAGTTAAAACAAGTTGACGAAATTCTTGATGACAAACTGGCGAGAGATGACGCGCTAGCGCGAGCATTGTCTGACGAACTGTATGCGGCCCGTGACACCCTAGAGACTCCTCTGGCGGCTATGCGCGCAGCACAAGGATTACAGGGTGTTGGGAAATTCACGGGCGCGTACAACCGTCGCATCTTGGCTAAAGATGTGAGTCGGGCTAAGGCTAAAGGTCAGTTCCAGCGAGAAGGCACCTCTATCCGTAATAAGAAAAAAATTGTAGGTATTGAGGAGACGCCTGCTGGCCCCAAGCAGATTTATGCTCGTGATGGTTGGTTCAGCCGCAGCGTGTTTTCTCCAGCGGATGAAGGCCGTATACGTAGTGGGTTGCGCCGTAACCTGCGCGTGTGGCGGTACATGGGGCAGGCGACCCCAAGTGGGTGGTTAGGTCTTAAAGGTACCGGTCAAGTCGGTATGCAGAAAGAACTAGAAGCCATGCTGGACATTGACCTTTACCGTGGTCAAGGCGTCGCTGTTCAGGGGACTCCTGACGTTATTGGTGGTACAGCCAACCGTGACTCGCTGATCCAAAACTTCATGGCGTCGTACTACGACCCAACAAACATTAGCGACCCATTGACTGCCCTGAAGTCTATGGAGACTCAGATTCTTCAGGATATGGCTCGCGTGTACGGCATGGATTCCTCTACTGCGATGCGTCTAGCAAAGTTTGGTCAAGACACTCGTGCTGGCTTCATGGATCAGATCAAGCAGACTGGTTACTTTGTTGATGAGTCGGGTGACATTAACTTTGCGCCGTGGATTTCTGAGCACGCTGCAACGGGCGCACAGACGCTTCCGTTCCAAGCGATTGAGAAAGCGATGCGTCGGTTGTCTAAAGACAGCGCGGCTATGCAGCAGGTACGCGACGCTCAAAGTTTCGTGAACACAAGCCTGGGCTGGTTTAACGACATTTGGCGTCCTGTGACATTGATGCGCGCCTCGTACACGCAACGTAACGTGTTTGAGGGCATGATCCGCGCTATGGCTTACCAGAACTCTTTGGTGCCGTTGACTTGGCCTGCACGGGCTGTGATGAATGGCATGTCTAATGTTCGGCGTGGGTCACGCGCTGAGAAAGAGGCAAAACGGGTATTAGAAGCGACTAAGGCTGAGCGAGACGTTATCCGTCAATACAACCAGGCTGAAGCGACAGTACGTAGATACAACAAGAAAATTAAAGCAAGTCAGAAGGATGGCGCTGCTCCTGACTCTATTGCGGAGATGGAGTTAATCCGTGATACGGCTCAAGCGAACGCTACGCGGCTGAGCCCTAAGAACGCTGCTGCTATTCAACGCATTGATGAGTTGACTAAAAATACTCGTTACGGCACGTGGCGTGAACAGCAGATGGATGCGTTGGCGGCTGAGAACGCGGGCTACAAGGAAATGAACCGTGACTTGCTGGACACGATTGGTCTGAAGATTGATGAGGCTGCTGTTGCTCGTGGAGAAATGAGCCTGGGTGATGCAGCGGTGGCGGGAGGTGCTGATCCAACTACGGCACGGCTGCTAGATGACATGCAGAGCACACAGGATCAGTTGCTACGCATCAATGAGAGTCGCATGGCGGCGTTGCAGACTGATTTGGGTGCTGGTCTTACTGAGTACATGTCTCAGTCCAGTCGGGCTCGCCATATTGGTAGCGGTATGAGCCTGGGGCCGGATGGCAACTATTACCACGATGCGTGGACAGGGCCGTTGGCTCAAATGAACCGTCAGTTGATGAGCAGCGATAACACCGTTAAGCAAGCCTTAGTGCTGCAAATGAACTCGTCTCAGAACATTTTGTTCCATAACGCTCGTAAGCAGCGCAATCCAGTTGAGTTCACAGATAAGTCTGCCAAGACGCTAGATACCGTTTCGGTGGCCCTGGCTGAACAGATTGACTTGTACTCATCTAACCGACTTGTACAAAAAATGTTTGAGTTGGATTATTTTGATCCGTCTGATGCCGTGGACTTCACGCGACTGCGCCGTTGGGTTACTGAGACTGATGAAGGCCGTCAATGGTGGCGAACTGCTAAGAAGATTTTTGGTGAGGACAACACAGAGGACATCAAGAAACTGAAGGAGATGGGGTTCGACAAAGAACAAGCATTGGTCGGAGATCCTTCTAAAAGACTTAAAGATCCCAGCGTAGACATTAGCGATATGGGCTTGGGGTACGACAACGACTACTTGTTTGATCCGCAGATGATGGATGATTTCTTTGCGGAGGTCATAGACCGTGTTGAGATGTCGCTGTGGAACGACCCTGAACTGGTTGCCATATTGAAAAACCAGGTGCTTGGTCGTCGGGCTGGTGACGCAGATCTTGGGTCGCTTGGCACTAAGACAAAATCGACAACGACGGCTAGGCAGGTTGGGACAAGTAAGGAAAGCCGTCAGTTGCCTGCCGCAACCAGCATCCGTGGGATTTTGGAGCGGATGGATTTGGCCGATGGTATGCCGAGATGGGTGGCTGCTGACGAGGTTGTAGAGATTACGTCAAAGAAGCCGATGGATTCATGGAGGAGCCTGACTGCCAAGGTTTTCCGTTACTTAGGGACTATCCCTGAGGACTCTGTTGTTCGTGGCCCGTTCTACGCGCAGCGTTTTAAGGAAACGCGCAATCGTCTTATCAAGGGTGAGATGGATTCGCAAAACGTTGAGTACACGATGGCGAAAAACAAGAACGGCAACCTGTCAATGGACATGGATATGGAACATAAGCCGTTTGTTATGACTCCTAGGAAACTGCGAGAAATAGAAGCAAAGGCTCATCAGCAAGCGTTGGCTGATACTCGTGAGTGGATGTACACGATTGAGCGTCGCACTAAGTTGGGTAAGTACGGCGAGTACGCACTTCCGTTCATTAGCGCGATGCAGAACTCTGTGACAGTCATGGGTAAGTTGATTAAGCGTGACCCTGCCTTGCCTTTCATTGTTGCTGCTATTTGGAACTTTCCTGATCGTGCTGGCTGGACTGATGATGAAGGAAACATCGTCATGCCGATTGTGGCTCCAGGGTTTCAGGAGTGGTTGAACGACAGGCCAGAGATCCCTGTGTTTGGTGGCATCTTGGATGACAAGGCCAAGATCACTATTCCTAAAGAAGGCTTGAACGTCATAATGCCTGAGAGCGGTTACGGGATTGTTCCTCGTATGACTCCGTTGACGACGGTGGCTGCTAGCGAGATGATGAAAAACGGCTTCATGCGGGTGGAGACACCGAACACCTTGGTGGGCTTGTTTGGTCAAGAAACGGCTGACACCTTGTACCAAGAGTTCAAGGATTACATCTTTGGTGAGGAGCGTGGGCCAAGTAACGTGATTGCGTCGCTAGACAAGTTGGCTCCTGCTTACGCGCAGAAGGTCGTTTACTCTCAGGATGAGTTGTCGCGGCTGTATGGGTACCAGTTCAGCATGAACCAAGCGACTCAGATGGCTCGTTACCGTGCTGGTGAGCGCGATGAGATACCGACAGTTGATGAGATCAACAAGCGCACAGTCAATAACTTGCTGTGGCAGTCGCTAGGGAACTTAGGCATCCCAACACCTCAGACGCCGTACCCAATTCTTACGCGACCCAACATTGAGCCTGCTGAGGGTGCGCTTGCTGACATTTACCGCATGTACCAGCAGAAGGCGTACACGAGTGGCGACAATGATGCGTTGAGGAACTTGAACGACCAGTTTGGTCTGTGGGCTACCGATATTGCTCAGATGCGTGGCAGTAAGGGCACTGGTGGCGCAAACATGGTGCCGGAAACCATTACAGATATTCGGCGGCATGAGGGATTGATTGGATCGGTGTCTGGTGCTATTGGCCCGAATTACACAAGCGTGCTGGGCATCTTGGTGAATAACCGTAAGAGCCAGGTCAGTTACGACCCTGGTGCTAACGCTGTGTTGTCAACACAGAACATTCCTGGGTTGAACAAGGAGTGGCGTACCAAGTTGGGGCCGAACGAGAGGTTGATGGAGGCGCAGCGGTCTACTGGCTGGATGCAATACCGGCAGTTGATGGATGGTTTGGATGCTGAATTGCAGGCTCGCGGTTTGCGGAACTACCAGCAGAAGGGCGCAGAGGATCTTGCTCTAGCGAAGAAAACGTTTTTGTTGAACGCGAAAGATAACCCTGACCTGTTGGGGTGGGTGCAGGATTATGACGACGCTGGTGGCGGTAAAACTAATGCTGCTATCACGGTCATGCAGTCGGCTATTAATAGTGATGATTACCAGACTTGGATGTTGGACAACAAGTTAGAGGGAACCATGAAGTCGATGGAACTGTACCTCTACTACCGGAACGGCGTCGTCAACATCTTGAATCAGGTTGAGGGTGGGATCAATAATCCTGACAACATTCAAATCAAGGCGGCGTGGGACAACATTCGTCAAGAGTTGAAGAACAACGATGTTCGTTGGGCTGAAATCGCTGACTTGTATCTGACTGGTGATGATGACCCACGTAGTCCTGGTAATGCGTATGAAGTCCTGTTAGCAGAGCAAGGAGTGATTGAGTATGGCGGTTAACCGGTATAGCACTAATCAGGGGAGCAGTAAGAGTCGCTCGTCTGCTGCTCAACGTGCTGCTAACCCCAACGAGATTTTGATGATGTCGCAAGGTAGTAGCAACATTGGTGGCTATTTGCCTAACACGACTGGTTCAGATGGGTTTGTGAATCTAGGGCCAGGGTTTAGGACAAACACAACGGTCGATGAGGCGCAGGCTGATTTTGTGCGTATGCGGCCTGAGGAGCGAGCGTTGTGGTCGCAGAAAACCGTGAACGTTAAAGGCTACAAGAACCCTACGGGTGGTCAAGAGATGTCTACGTGGAATGAAGCGACCCGTGGATTGGCGGCTTACCAAAAGGCCACGGGCGACTCGTCAATGGATATCTGGACGTACATGGACTTGATCGCTGCTGGTCGTTCTGGCGGCCCTGGTGGTGGAGGTGGTGGCGGTGCTCCTGCTCCTCCGTCAAAGGTAGTGACTGAGCAGATTGACATTACAAATCCGACTGAGGCGCGGAACATGGTGGAGTCGGCTATTGGCGGGTACTTGGGTCGCAACCCCACGGACTACGAGTACAAGCAGTTCCTTAAGACAATTCAGACAACAGATCGTGAGAACCCAAATATCAGTACGCAGAAGGTTGTGGCTACTGGTGCTGGTGGAGGTACGCAGAAGAACAAGGTCACTCAGGAGGGTGGCGTTGATAAGGGCCAGGTAGCGAAGGAATACGCGAAGGGCCGTGATGACTACGCGGAGACTAGCGTGGAGACTTCTGCTGCTCAGGGGTTCTTGAAGTTGATTAGTGGAGGGCTGTGATGGCAAACGCAAAGAACACTCGCGCTGATAAGGCGACGCCTCCTAAGCAGGACACTCTGGATTTTGATGAGTTGTCGCCAGTCATCAAGGCGTTGTTCAAGATTGATCCTGAGTTGCGCGCCTTGGTGGAGCAGGGTCAACAGGAGGGTTGGTTTGATCCTGATAATCAGCCGCGTGGTGACCAGTTGTGGCAGAACGCTCTGGCTGAGAGCAACTGGTACAAGGAGAACGCTTCTAGTGTCCGTGAGGCTTTAACTACTAAGGCGACTGATCCCGCTGAGTGGGAGCGGATGGTTGAGGATGGTCGCTCTGCTGTACTGGAGTACGCCTCTCAGCAGGGGTTGAATATTCCTGAGGGATCGCTTGATGAGTTGGCTGAGCAGTATTTGATGAGCGATTGGGGTAATCGTCCTTTTGCTATGCGTGACGCTTTGAACTCGTACTTGGAGATTGATTACGGCAGCGAGTTTAACTTCAGGGGCTCGGCTGGTGATACGGAGGAGAAACTGCGTCGGACGGCTACTCGTAACGGGTTGACGTTTAATGACTCGTGGTATCAGGGGGCTGTGAAAGCGGTGCAGAGCGGCTTGACCCAGATTGAGGATTATGACCGTGACATTCGTGAGCAGGCGTCTACGTACTGGACGGCTTATGGCGACAAGATCTTGGCTGGGCAGGACATGATGGATCTGGCTAGTGGGTACATGCGGATCTTGTCTGAGACGCATGAGATGGATTACTCGGGAATTAGTCTCAACAACCAGTACATTAAGCACGCTCTAATGAATGTGGACGAGAACGGTAATGCCCGTCCTCTGGGTATGTGGGATTTTGAGTCGTACTTGAGAAACCAGCCTGAGTGGATGGGGACGAAGCAGGCGCGTGATTCTGTGACATCGAAGGGCGTCAGTATCTTGGAACGCATGGGCGTTATCAGTAATGGAGGGACGTACTAATGGGTTATCTGGAAAATTTACAGTCCTCTATTGCACAACATCAAAGGATTATTGACGCTGGACTTCCTGAAGCGGCGCAAGCGGCACAGATTATTGCTGGACATCAGGCTGAGATTGCGCGAGTACAAAGCAGCGGTGGTGGTGGTGGCAACAGCCAGCCAGCCGTTGATCCTGCTTTGGCTTGGCAGCAAGAGCAAGCCCGTAAAGAGCGTGAGCGTCGCCAGAAGCAGACTATGGACACCGTTAAGGCGGCGTTCGCTGAGTTTGGCTTGGATAGCCTGTATGGAGAGATTGAGAAGTGGGCTCGCCAGGATCTCAACGATGAAGCGATCTACCTGAAACTGCGGGAAACCCAGGCGTACAAGGACAGGTTCCCCGCTATGGCTGCCTTGTCGGGCAAGGGCAGGGGTATTAGCGAGAAGGAATACATCGCCTTTGAGCGGAACGCTGCTCGCCTAGAGCGTCAGTTTGGGCTGCCTGAGGGGATGCTGGGCAAGGATTCGGTGACCAAACTGCTGACTAATGAGGTGAGCGCGGAGGAGTTGGGTGAGCGCGTCGTGCTGTCGTCTAACGCCACTCAGCAGGTTCCTGAGGAGATGAGGACTCAGTTCCAGAAGTATTACGGCGTGGGGGCTGGTGGCTTAGCGGCGTACTTCTTGGACTCTGACACGGCTATGCCGCTGTTGGAGCGTCAGTACGCCTCAGCGAACATCGCTGGGCAGGGGCTTATTCAGGGTATTGATACGACCCAGGCGATCAGCGAGGACTTGTTTGAGCAGGGCGTGACCACGGATCAGGCGCGTGAGGGCTTTGGTCGTGTTTCTCGGGACAAGGCTTTGGAGCAGGGCAAGAACCAGGGCGTCAGCCGTGAAGGTCTGATTAGGGGCACTTTCGGCAACGAGAACTACGCTAACTTGATTAATAAGGCTCGTAATGCTGAAGTTGGGCAGTACGCTGGTGGCGGCAGTTTTGTTGGTAACGACGCTGGCATGTCAGGTCTTGGCAAGGCTAATAAGTAGTGCTACTGTCTGAGTAGTAGTAAACGTTGGCCCTCTGAATAAGGGGCGCGCTAACAACTACAAGTACCGACAGCACTATTGGCCTGTGCTGGTTCGCGTAATAACGGCTATTCAACGCTCCGTACAGACACCTCCGTCTGTGCGCGTATGGCAAAAAGGAGAGTGCTACATGTCAGTTCAAGACGGTTACATCGAAGAAGAAGAAGATCAAGACGAGTACGGCGATGATTCTCTTAAGGGTCTACGCAAGCAGGCAGCCAAAGCAAAGAAGTTGGAAGCCGAAATGTGGCAGATGAACAGAGAACTAGCGTTTGCTCGGAGTGGACTTCCTCTTGACGATCCAGCCCTTCAATACTTCATCCGAGGTTATGACGGAGATCTGGACGCGGATGAGATTCTGGATGCTGCGGCAGAAGCCGGATTCATTGAGTTTGTTGATGATGACGACGACCACGACGCACCGGAGTACAACCCCGCGATGGACGCTCAGAGCCGCGTTATGAACGCTGCCGCTGGCGGGGCCGCCGAGAACACAACGGAAGCCGCTGCCCTAGCGAGGATGCAAGACGCCTTGCAACAGGGTGGGGTTGACGCTTTTACGGCAGTAGCACAGGAGTTTGGAATCCCCGTAAACAACGACGAATAGAGGTATAAGAGATGGCTACTCAAGCCGGTACCGGAACCCCCGGTGCACATCAAGACGGTGCGGTACCCGCGCCGGTTTACTCGCCTGGTGAGGTAGTAACCGCTGCTGGGCCGCTAGCGAATAACGCCCCTAACCCGAAGGTTGATCTTTCGGTTGGGTCGCAATTTGTCACGACTGCCTACAACCTGGTGGTCTACCCGTCGCTCCGTCCCCAACTGATCCTTGATCAGTTCGCTACGGTGCGCGCAACCCGCCTGACCCACCGAGGTTCTAGCGTTCGGTTTTCATTCGTTGATGATCTGGCTGAGGCAACGACTCCTCTGCTTGAGAACATTGACGTTGACTCCGCTGCGATGGCAGCCCGTGGTCTGGTCGTTCCTATGCAGGAGTACGGCAACGCTGTCACCACGACCGCGCTGCTCCGTGGCACCAGCATGGTCCCGATTGACCCGATGGTGGCAGAGCGAGTGGGCTACAACGCTGGTTCGTCCATTGACACCCTCGCCGGTACTGCTTTGCAGAATGGCTCGGTGACATACGACGACGGCACTACTGGCACGGTTGAGACTGTTGCTGACCCTGGCGGCCTTACCTCCGCTGGTCTGCGTGAGGCAGTCCTGAATCTGCAAGAGAACAACGCTCGCCCGTTGCGTGGCTCCTACTGGACGCTCGTTGCTTCACCCGCTCAGATCATGGCTCTGCGTGGCGAGGCTCTGGACGGAAGCAACCAGGCTGGATGGCGAGACGTCACCATGCGCGAAGAAGGCATGGCTGGCAACAACATCTTCTTCGGTCAGGTTGGCACGTATGAGGGTGTAAACATCATCGCTAACAACCACATGCCAGATCCCAACAAGGCTGTCTTGATGGGCGCGGAGTCGTTTGCGAAGGTGTACAGCAACGCTTCTGGGTTTGGGGCCACCCCGAACACGGTCGTGTCGCCGGTTGTGGACAAGTTGCGTCGTTTCGCAAGTGTCGGTTGGCATCACCTGGTCGGTTACAGCGTGTTCCGTACCGACTCGCTCGTGTACATCGACACAACTACAGCACCGTAAGACTGAGTTTCCCCTCCCCGTTGTGGCATAGCGGCGGGGAGGGGGCTCTCCCCTGTGAGGAGCGGCATGACTGAGGACAAGACAGACGAGAAGAAGCGCGGCGAGGATCTTTCTGAGCGTGGCAAGAAGGACGGTAAGTACCGTTCTGGCTCGTTTAAGACTGCCAAGAAAAAAGGTTTTAAGGTCGCTAACCTGAAGAAGAAGCAGGTTCGGCGCGGTAAGGCTGGCGGCAAGAACGTCACCGATAAGCAAGCGAAGTCGGCTCAGTCCAATACCGTAGACATCAGCAAGACCAAGTTCACCAAGGGTGAGGGTGTCACGGTTGATGGCAAGTTGCTCACCGGTAACGTGAAACTGGCTAGCGGTAAGACCGCGTACTACGTCAATGGTCGTCGCGTTATGAGTGGCGGCTCTACGGGCGGCGGCGGTCGCGGCGGCTCTAGTGGCGGTTCTAGCGGCGGTAGCGGTGGCACTGGCGGTGTCCGTGCTAAGACCGCTAAAGACAAGAGCGGTAAGGCAACGTACAACCCTGGTGGCGGTACTAAGAAGCCTTCTAGCGGTCGCAGTGAGCCGCCTAATCGTTACAAGACGAACGACCCGCCAAACAGAACTACGACTACCTCAAAGCCCAAGCCTTCTAGTAAGCCTTCTAGTAAGCCGTCTAGTAAGAAATCATCTGGTGGCAGCATGTTTGCTCAAGGTGGCGGCGGTCTTGTTGGTTCCAACGGTGGCAAAGGCATGAGCCCTGGTCGGATCAAAGTGAGTGGCGGTAAGAGCCGTACCGAAAAGTTGAAAGAAAAGCGAAACCGGAATCGGTAATGGCTAAGGTGCGGTTGCGTACTCAAGCGACCACGGGTGCGTCTCAGGTGGGGACTTACGAGAATCCAGTCCCCACTTATGAGACATCGAATACGTGGTTGTGGGAATACTTCCGGCCTGTGCCTGCTCAGTTGAGCATCTTGATCTGGCAAGACGGTCGTGTGGAGGAGATTCAGACTCCTATGAATAGTGCGACTAAGAAGTGTGAAGTGTTCATTCCTGGTGGTCACCAGTTCGTTACTGACGAGGGCAGTTTCGCGCACAGTAGCCTGGTCGCTGCTGGCTACGAGTTTGAGGCGGTCTAATGACGACGATGAGCGATATGGTCGCTGAGGTTAGGCGGCTGACTTACGGCACGCTGACGGAACAACTCAACCTGGTCAAGAAAGATTACGCCCCTAACCAGACTGAGATTTTCTTGGATATGGACACGAGCCAAATCCAGCCAGGAATGATCCTGTCCAGCAACCTAAACGTCTGGTATGTGCGTACTGTGAACAGCGGCAGCCGCAGCGTCAGGGTGATCCCTGGGTATGACAACGCTCCCAAGGTTGGCGGCAAGGCTGGCGATTTCGTGTACATCCGGCCTCGCATGACTGAGTGGTATGCGTTCAGTGCGTTAAACAATCAGTTCCGTTTGCTGTCGGCTCCTGGCAGGGGCTTGTACAAGACGGGGGTTTGGTACGACACGATCAACACGACGTATCAGACGTATGACATACCGCCTGAGGCTTTGAGCATGGTGGGCTTGGTGCGTGTTCGGTATCAACTTCCTGGTACTCCTGATGTTTGGTACGAGATGCAGAACAAGTCGTATCGCGTGATGGATAGCAAGATTCAGTTGTTGTACAACGTGCCGACGGGTGGCTCGCAGTTGGAGTTCACGTATCGTGCGCCGTTTGCTCAAGCGACTGGTTTGCTGGATGAGGTTGAGACGGTTGTTGGTTTGACTGACAGTCAGGTTGATATCCCGCCGTTGGGTGTTTCTATTGGCTTGATTCGGACTACTGAGTCCAGGCGTAATCAGGTGCAGACGCAGACGGATGCTCGTCGTGGCGCGGAGGTGCCACCGGAGTCGAACGTCATGGATGCGACGCGGTTGGAGCGTCAGTACAACGCTCGGGTTAACGAGGAGTATGCGCGGCAGTTGCGTGAGCACCCGATCCTTATGGGGATTTGATGAGCACAAGGGCCACTATTGAGGAGTATTCGATTGCGATTACTCCTACTGTTAGTGAGCCCTTTTACGATGCTCTCCAGAGCGCGCTCGCTGACGGAAACCCGAATGTGGTGGGGATCGCTGGTCGCGCTTTCCTGATTGATAACCAGTCCGGTCAATGGCTGCGTACCCACATCAACGTGGTGGAGCAGAGGAATGTTGGCACGAACCGTGACCTTTTGCTGCTGCCTCAGGGTGTGTGGCGGCAGACGGTTTCTTCGTGGCATAAGGGCTCTGGGCAGTCGAACATGGATAGGGATGACAGCGACCCTGAGCGTTACTACAAGTCTTGGAATATTAACCCGTTCAATAAGTGGCAGATCAGTTGCTTGAATCAGACGAACAAGGTCGCTGACCTGGCGTTGGATGCTGACGTTCGGGTGCATACGCAGGAAGTGAACGGTGACTTGTGGCTGGCTGGCGGCACCACGGTTGCGCTGGTAACGGATTACGACACATGGGATGTGGTGACGGCGACTGTCACAGGCACGGTGTATGACATCACTAGTGACGGCGAGTGGTTCTACGTGGCTCATGGTGACAGCGTGACGGCGTACTGGAATAACGCTGGAGCGATTGAGGTGGCAGAGACGTACACGGCTGCTGCTGGTGAGCACACGATGGTGCTGTGGAGCAAAGACCGGCTGTTTGGTAACTCTAGTAACACTCTGTACGAGTTGACGAGCGGCACCGCTGAGGAGGTTTACTCGCATCCTCTGGCTGACTACCGGTGGGTGGATGGCTGTGAGGGGCCGGACGCTACTTACTTCCTTGGTGGCATTGGTGACAAGTATGAGGTTCACCGCCTGACTGTGGACACCGACGGTGTTCTTTTGACTCCTACGGTCGCTGCGACGTTGCCTGAGGGCGAGGTTGGGTATTGCATTGAGGAGTACCTGGGGTACGTGTTCATCGGCAACATGGTCGGTGTGCGTATGGCAGGAATTGGTAATGGCGCGTTGACGCTGGGTGCGATTATCAGTACCGAGGCTCCGGTGTATGACTTTGAGGGTCAGAACAGTTTTGTCTGGTACACGAACAGCCTGATCTCTGACACGTATGACGCTGCCAGTAACACGGACACGACGTTCAGCGTGTTCCCGACTGGTAATAGTCAGGGGCTTGGGCGCATGGATTTGAGCACGTTTGGTGCTGGTGTCCTGACTCCGGCGTATGCAAATGACTTGATTGCTTACGACCAGGAGGCTGAGGATTGGCCTTTGTTCCCGCACACGGGTACGGATGTGGTGAACATGGAGGGCAGCGTCACGGGAGTGACAACGATCATGGGCGCGACTATGCACCGTGAGGGTATTAGTGGTCGGCGCGTGATGGTTAGGGCTGGTGGGGCGGTGTACGCGGAACTGATTGACACGCCTGTACCTGGCTGGTTGGAGCAGGGACGGATCTCGTTCAGCGTGGAGGACACGAAGGCTGGCCTGTATCAGATGGCTAAGTGGCTGCCTAACAACGGCACCCTGTACTTGGATTACAAGGCTGACGGTAAGGACTGGTTCCGTAACGCTCGTGTCCGTATGGAAGGCACGGAAGTCAGCAGCGGAAACCTGAGCCTGGATGGGATTTTGTTCTCTCGTTTCCAGCCTCGTTTCGTATTGAACCCTGGTGATGAGAACAGCGCAATTACTCGGTGGGAGATGCGCGCTATCCCTGCTAAGGGCAAGGCATCTAAGTGGCAGGTGCCGATTATGAACTACCAGGAACTAGACATTAACGGCGTTAAAGTCATTAGAGATCCTGTGGAGGAACTTGAGTTCCTTATGACCCTGGTAGAAAGCGGTCAACTTTTTAACTATCAAGAGAGTGGAATTGTGTACTCTGTGCACGCTACTGGCTTTGAGTGGAAACCTGAAAGCCTGACAAGTAGTGGTACTGGCTGGCAGGGTACGTACACGTTAGTAGTGGAGGAAATAGTCTAATGGCTCTACGTGATTACAGGGGATCTGCCCGATCTACCTATACGACTGTCGCTCTCGGCCCCAACGACATGCTTATCCAGACGGAGGGTTTGACTGGCTGGCCTGACGGTGACCCTGGCCCGTTCTTTGTTGTCATCAACCGGCAGAAAAGCAACGAGGAAAAGATCCTGTGTGTTTCACATAATGGAACAGACCTTGTTGTGGTGCCGTTGGAGGACGGGGCTAGTGGTCGTGGAGCGGATGAGACAGCCCCGCAGAACCACGCGGTCGGCAGCGTCGTGGAGCACATCATTACTGCTACTGACGCGAGGGAAGCAAACCTTCACGTAAACGATACCAACGCTCACGTTCAGAGTGGCTCTAGCGGTGACCGTCCTGACACGGACTTGTTCCCAGGCCAGATGTATTACGACACCGACACCATGATCCTGTGGATTTATGGAGCGGATGGTCAATGGCACGCAAGTACAGCGTTCCCTCAACTTGAGGAGAACCTGGATATGCAGAACCAGTACCGGATCGTCAACCTTGTTGATCCGGTCGATGCCCAGGACGCTGCTACGAAGTCGTGGGTTGAGTCTACGGCTCAGGACATCACGGCTGGTGACGTTGCTTTAGCGCGTGATTGGGCTATCAAGATGGATGGCCTTGTCAATGGTGAGGATTATTCATCGAAGTATTACGCGGGTGAATCTGCTACGAGCGCGGGTGAGGCGGCTGACTCTGCTACCGATTCCGCTGAGTCTGCGAGTGAGTCTGCCCAGAGTGCCGCTGACGCGGCTGCGTCGGCATCGAACGCGGCTGAGATTTGGAAAGACTTTGAGGCCCGCTACCTGGGGGCGCACGACTCTCCTCCGACGGAGGATGGTCAGGGCAACGAACTTGTCGCTGGCGCGTTGTATTACGACACTGTTGAAGAAAATATGTTTGTGTATGACGGCGAGGTTTGGATCGCTGCCTCGTCTGCATCCATACAAACAATCACGACGTTTGAGTTCTTGGCGACGGATGGTCAGACGGAGTTCTCCGGTATGGACTTGAACGGACTGCCTTTGCAGTTCGATAGCGATAACGTGCAGGTGTTCTTGAATGGCGTGTTGTTGTCGCCGGGTGATGATTACACGACGAGCGTGGGCAAGGTCACGCTTGCTGCGCCTGCCGCTGAGAATGACGTATTGAACGTGGTCGCGTTCACGGGTTTTGTGGTGGCGAATCATTACACGAAAGCGGAATCGGACGCGAGATACGCGACTAAGGCCGAACTGGAATCGGTCGAAGCACTAGCCCTGCTGGGACTCTAGGGAGATAAGAAGATGGCAAACACTTTTACGGTTCTATTCCGTGGGGCTGCTGTTACTGATAGCACCACGCTCTACACGACACCCGCTGACACGACAACGCTCGTGACGAGCATCGTTGTGACAAACGCGGGTGGCGCAGACGCAACCTGGACTATGTGGTTTGGCGGGGTGCTGATTGGTAATGACGTTAGCGTCCCGGCGAACGACTCTGTGATCGTGGAAGCGAAGCAGGTTATGAACACTACTGACGCTATTGAGGCTTTGGCCTCCACTACTGCCGTGAAGTGGCACATCTCTGGCCTGGAGATCACCTGATGGCAGTATCCAGGTTCAAGACCTCCACCTCTCTAACCCGATCAAAAACCTGGATTATGAGCGGCAGAAAAAGGGCTTCCAACGATAATCCAAATATTTCGTTTGATGGCCCATACACCTTCCAATACTTTGGAACGTTGATGGACCCCGAAAATTTTGGCCTAACTCAAATAGATACCGAAAGTTTCCTTTTCACCATTGAGCCTGGGACGGTTATTGACTACCTGATTGTCGGGGGTGGCGGTAGTGGTGGAAGGTATGGAAGTCCGTCTGACACGCGAGGCGGCGAAGGCGGCGAAGTCAAGACGGGAACTTACACAACCCAGAGTGATACTTACACAATAAATGTGGGTGGTGGAGGCAAGGGCTGGACGGAAATGGGGCCCGGTAAAGACAGCAGCGCATTTGGCATCACAGCCAAAGGCGGTCGGGAAAACGTTATGACGGGGGTTGGTGCTGATGGCACATACGTCCCGATGTTTGCCAGGTTCAGTACCGATCCGTACCAAAGCAACATTCAGGGATACTTTGGCGCAGATGGCGGTCAAGGTAAAACCGGAGGTGCTGTCGGATATGCGGGGGGCAAAGGTGGCGGGGGTGCTGGTGCAGCAAAAGAGAACGGAAACCCGAACGCGTACGTCGGGATAGTTGGTACGGGGAGCGGCGGCGGCGGCGCGAATGGTGGCGGTTTTGCGAACGCTGTTGGTCAGGGCGGTAGTGGAATTGTCGTTCTTCGTTACTGGACCAACCTGGACTTTATCTATGAATGAGGAGAAGTGATGACGAGGGCTAGAGATATTGCAGACATTTGGAGTCGGGATGTTTGTAACTATTGAAGATCAACTAGTTCATATTCACCTGAATCTATTTTAGCTCTAGTGTCTGCAATACCTTCACCTAAAAACTGGTTGCGGTATTTACCT
>WLWG01001583.1_pt1 | contig 19908 bp, 8 predicted proteins | sample 6712871 | NCBI WGS metagenome assembly WLWG01 (sample SAMN12718693, study PRJNA515312) | sponge metagenome | isolation source: marine sponge | host: Mycale hentscheli | place: New Zealand: South Island, Marlborough, Capsize Point | collected 2003-05-01
TTAAACCTAAACAAAGTGAGAAACTGTCTAATATCTCCAAAAACTACATTAAGAACTCACTTGAACCTTTTAGGGTAGCTTCTCTAGACATCAGATTGACGGATCCAGAGATTTTGTATGCTGAAATTTCTTCTGTTGTATACTTCAACGAAAAAGCCACCAATAAGGACTCTGCAAATATTGTGGCAGTTGTAAATGAGACATTAACCAAGTATTCTGAGTCCTCTACAGTGTCTAAGTTTGGTGGCACTGTCAGATACTCAAGAATTGTAGGTGCCATTGACGAATCCGATCAGTCAATCACCAGAAACCTGACATCTATGAGAATGAGAAGAAATATGACCATCGTTGAGAACACAGATGCATCATATGAGGTATGTTTCGAAAATGCATTCAAACTTGACTGCAATAATCCAGTAATTTACTCTACATCCTTTAAATTGGATCTCACTGGCACCACAGACCCCAGAGATTTTTACTTTGAGGATGATACTCAAGGAAATATCAGATTATTCTATTTTGATGAGTTTAACAATAAAGTAATCACTAATAAAGAGTTTGGAACCGTTGATTATGAGAAAGGTGAGGTTAAAATTGGATATCAGAAGCCAGTGAAGTTTGTAAGCACCACAGAACTCAATTCTGCAGTCAAAATCAGAGCCTTACCAAGAGAAATGGACATCGAAGCCAAACATAACATGTATTTGGACTTTGATGTAGCTGAATCCGACATTCAGGCTGTTGTTGACGCCAAGATTGCCAAATCATGAAACAATCTTCGATCGTCACTCCCTCTTCTCAGGTAGACTCGACTCTACCCACTTATATTGTTGAAAACTACGAAAGATTCGTAGAATTCATGAAAACAGCTGGTGAGGCTGAAGAGAGACTTGGTTTTGGTCAAGATATACTCCAACACCTCCTTGAGTATCAAAGATTTGACTCCTATAAGAATGAAATTGTAGAATTCAACTATTTGTCCAATCCATGGACAGATTATGATGAATCTTTGATTGAAGAGCAAAAGGCAATCTCTACAGGTGCTGATGTAGCCATTTTGGGACAAGAAACTGCTTCAGTTTCAGATACTATCTTCATTCTTGCAGAAAGTGAAGATAGAATTATGAGATTGAATGATGCCTATGGTTTCCCAGACCAGAATGGTGTCATTATGATTGATGATGAGATTATTCTGTATAGAGAGAAGAAAGGTAACTATCTTTTTGATCTAAAGAGAGGTGCTGCAGGAACATACATCTTACCTACCTTCACCAGTACTGGTGAGTATGCTAAGACCACCCCAGCAAGACATTTGGCAGGGGCAAAGGTTTATAACCTCTCTGTGTTGTTTATGGTTGCCATGTTGGGCAACATCCATAGAACTTTCACCCCTGGCATTGATTCTGACAGAGTTGCTGAAGAAATTGACAGATCTTCCCTTCTGTCTAATATCAAAGATTTCTTTAGAGCAAAAGGCAGCAAATTGGGCATTAAGGCACTCTTTAAAATTTTATTTGCTGAAAATGATGTAGAAGTTGAATATCCTGGTGATAGGATGATCACACCTTCCAAATCCACTTGGAATGAGAGTGATCTCTGCAGAGTTGTCCCGGTTCCTGATACATTCTGTGTTCCAACGGAAATTAATGAAACTCCAGCAAAACTGATTGATGTAGAGGTCAAACTTAAATCATATCTTGATGAAAAGGTCTATGCAAGGTTTATTTGTGATTATGTGTCTTCTTATCCCTATGAGGATGATGTTCAGTATGAATTCTTTGTTCAGAAGGATTCTATCAAGGGTGACATCATTGCAAACCCAAATACAATTTTAACAAGAGATTTAAACAGATTTGGCACAATTGATGACAGATTAGATGTCTTTACTGTCACTGTAGAGACCACATTGGGTTTTCCAGAGAAAGGTGTAATTTTTATTGATGATGAAGCTATTCTTTACACAGAGAAGACATTTAATCAGTTTTTAAACTGTACAAGAGGTCATGTTGGTGTTGTCAATAGACATTCAAGAGGAACTAAGGTTTATGGTCCATATTACCTTGAAGGAAGGTATTTTGAAGATGATGTAGAGAAAGTCAGCAGATCTTTCCCACTTGGACTGGTTGCAGATGTAGATATTGTTGATCCTGGTGTTTTGCACACTATTGATGATGAAGTCTTTGTAAATGGACCAGGAAGGGTGGATCCAAGAGAACCCATCATGGAATCCTTTATTGAGAACTATGATGAACAACTTGCTGATCAAGTTAGATCATCTAGGGATCTTGGATTTATTGGTAACTACACTGCTGGTGTAAGTGGTGTTTATTTTGATAAAAGGCATGTATTTGCTGCATCCTCAAATTTACCATATTATGCTATTGGTAACTTTGGTTCTTCTGCTCAATATGGTGCAGATGTAAAGGGTTTTAATAGAATTCATGTAATCCCAAGAAGAGAGGAAATCCAACCAAACACAATGTTTAAATTAAAGGGTACCAATAGAATTGGTACTTTTGTGGATGGTGTTTCTGCTTACAGCAATGTTTCCCCAGAAAAGTTTATCAGTGGTAAGATTGCTGATATTCAAATTGTAAAAGAAGGAAATAGTTATGTCACACCAACTCTGGTAATTAATGGTCAAGAATCACCAGCAGAGATTGTTGTAGAGAATGGTAAGATTATATCTGTCATAGAAACTGATCCTAAGGATTACCAAGTCAATCCACTGCCAAGAATCTCCAGTGGTGAGAATGCAAAAATTCAATTGTCCTTTGACCCATATGGTAGGGTAACTGATGCCATTGTTGTATATGAAGGTAGATTCTACAAAGATACTCCATACATCAGTGTAGTTGATGCCAGTGGTAGAGGAAAGGGTGCACTCCTGTCCTGTACAACCAATGAAGAATTTGGTATTGAAAGTGTAAAAATTGTATATCCTGGCATTGACTACAACCCATTAACAACTGAGGCTGAAGTCATTCCTATTGGTGAAGGGTGTATTATTCAGACTATTGTCCAGCACTATGAGTACGACAGAGTTTATCAGATCAACAATACTACCAACATGAAGTTTGATGCTGGTAATGGTTTTGTATATGAGGACACAACCAGAACCAGAACATCTTTTGGATATGTTGCTGACCCATCATTGTTGAGAATAGAACTTAATGATGTTCCAGAGAAACACTCTCCATTATTAGGATGGGCATATGATGGTAATCCAATCTATGGACCATATGGATATAAGAATAGAACTGATGATAGTGAGGGTGTCCAACAATATTTCAGTGGTTATGTGCTCAGACCCAACAGAGATGACATCATTGCAGGTGGTGGAGATGATGTAGGAACCCTGCCACCAACCCCTGGTCAGTTCCCTATGGGTACTTTTGTACAGGATTATGAGTATGACAAGTACAAGGCTATGCTCAGGAAGTATCTTCTCAACTCAGAGGATCCACATAGATTGAAAGAGGAACAGAGAGAACTTTGGTTGGCACTCAAGGACCAAACACTTGAAGAGGATCAGATCCTCAATGAGTATAATGGGATGTATTGCAATACTCCTGAGTTTCCCAAAGAACTGTACCCAGGTGGTGTCTTCTGTTACTTTATCACAACAGATCTTGATGGTTCAATGCAGTTCCCATATATTATGGGTGCTACATTCCACAACAGACCAATCTCACAAAACATCTTACTGAACACCACAGAACAACTGGAACCTATTGGGACTGGTGGTGGTGACTTGGTCTTTGATCCAAACACCTGGTATGATAACACCAGACTGGAATTTGACTTCAAGCTGGTAGAGAGATTCAGAAACCCATATCTACAGGAAAACAGAGATCAGGTAGAACTGAAGATTGGTGAAATCTCAAAGGGTGGCATTCTAGATGTACTTGTTGAGAGGGGAAGTCCCCCAACAACAGAAGTTGGTGATTTGATGTTGTTTGACAACTCAGGCACAATGGGCACAGGTGCTCAAGCTAAGGTTTCTTTTGTTGAGGGTGTGGAAATTGAGGAAGCTTTTGGTAGAGACCTCAAGACTTGTACAGTATCACACACCCAGAGAATTGACCTCAATTGGAGTGTCAGTCCAGAGGATGGTAGTAAATTCCTGTTTATCATTGATCAAATTATTGTCACATCAAGTGGTGCAGAGGGATATGTCATTGCATTTGATTTTGAAAAGCAACTTGTAGACATCAGAGTCAGAACACCAAACTTGATTCAAGAGGGTGATATCTTCTATGATGTTAGAGGTAATCAAGTTATGGTTGGTTACTTAGATGTTGGCTCCAGAAAGGCAGTTATTTTATCAGAAACAGGTGAGCTAGTCATCAATGACAATGAGTATAATGACTTGCACACTGAGCATAGAAATCCATTCATTGATAATAATGCAGAGTACTTCCTACAACATATTTTGACAGAAGATGGGTTATATAAAATTGATGCTAATAATACTAATATAATTGAGATTGAGGAAGAAACTAAGTTCACCAAGTTTCCATATACCAGAGGCACAAGGCTATATGCATCTCATTGTGAACCAATAGATGAGAACCAGGTGGGTGACTTGTGGTGGTCACACAAGAATGGTAGACTATATGTTTGGTATGAAGATGAGAATACCAAGCAATGGGTCTGTACTCAACCACTGGGTATGATCCCACTGAATGGTGCCTCTGACTTTGGTATTGGTACAACAGCAGAGACAACTCAGTTCTTCAATCATTACTCCACAGAGAACACAATCACTATTTCCAGGAAAGCACCATCTTCCAGAAAGGATGGTTCCAGAAACCTCTATGGTGACCTGTGGTGGTCCTCACATACTGGCATTCTGTATATCTGGAATGATGGGCTCTGTGGATCTTGTGGACCACTGAAAGTGGATGATATTGAGAGTGTTGGTGAGTGGGTATGTACTGATCCCAACGCCAAGGTTCCAACCATTGGTGCATCAAACAAATCCCAGTTCTACAGATCAACAAGGGCATTAAGGACATTCCCTATTAACTCTGTTGTGTCTATGTATCCCCCTAAGGATGCAGAGGAAGGGACACTTTGGTGGTGTCCAAGAACAGCCAAGATGTATGTCAACTATGACGAACAATGGGTCATCACCAACCCAGTTGGTATGTTGTCCAGTAAGTATTCTTATGATGATTTGGTAGGATCTGGTGGTGGTTCTGGTGGAGGAGGACCCATTGTACCTCTGCCTGACACAGAGATTGAAGATGGTATCTCTAAGATTTGGTTTAGGGATCTGACATACTTTGTACCAAAAGACGATATTAGATTCAATGTAGGTGCACCAGGAACTGGTGATACAGAAGATGCTAACCTTGACGCTATCTTGAGACTTGGTCCACCTGATGAAGGTAGGGTGATTAGAGGACAGAGCCCGATTCCCTTACCTGATGGAACTAAGACTGTAGATCTGACAAGGTCTTTGTATATTATTGTTACTAAAGAACCACATGGTCTGAGAAAAGGTGATTACATTAAGATTGAAAACTCACTATATGATGAGGTCAATGATGTACACCAAATCATTGATGCAGGTGTAGTAGACCCAGCGAGAGGGACAGCAATCATTAGAAATGGTGAAGTCATCAAAGTAGAACTATCATATCCAGGGAGATACTACGAAAATAACTTCTATGTCTACTTCTATGGTGGTGGTGGAGTTGGTGCACTTGGGTTTGCAGAGGTAGCACCTCTCTCTGAAGGTGGTGGAGTTACCAAGGTAACAATCCTGGATGGTGGTGTCAATTACACCACAGCACCGAAGATTCTGTTTGGTACAGAACTGACTAACAAAGTCATGATCTTGTATATGGATGAAACATATGGTAGAGACCCATATATTACATACAGCACAAATACCAGAGGTATTCAGGGCAATCCCAAATACTTCCTTGTCACATCACCTGGTAAAGGATATGAACAATTGCCAATCTGTAATGGATTGGTTAAGAAGTTCTCTGACAGAGCTAAGGTCAAACCTGTACTGAATGGTGGGCAAGTAGTTGATGTTGAAGTGACGTCTGGTGGCAGGAGATACTATGCACCAACAGTGATTATCAGAGATCTTACTAACTTTGGCACCGGTGCAAATGCTATTGCTCATACAGCTAATGGTGTGCTGCAGAGTATTGAAATTCTGAATCCTGGTAAGGATTATGTGGAACCAGTGGTGTATGTTGTTGAAACCTCAGGTAAGTTCTATTCCACAACATATGACATTGGTAAGATTAAGTCTTTTAGAATTCTCAATCCAGGCAGAAACATTTCACCGGACCCCTCACTAAAACCTGAACTCCAAATCACCACAAGAGTCATCATTACAAATCCTAAAGGTTTCTTCTTACCAGGACAGCAGGTATATCAAGGTATTGAGACTAATAAACAAGTAGTAGGTATTGTTGATTACTTTGATGTGCAGGATCAATTAAGAGTTATTTCCACTGAGGATATGACAGAGGCGGTGGTTACTAACTCTGATGATATTGATTATGACGAATCCGGTATTCTTGTTAATGAATCACTGATGAGTGATAGAGACAGACAGATTCTGACACTCATCAGAGTGGAGGGCAACCTCAAAGATGGTGAGATGATCTATGGTCCAACTGGTGAAGCCATGGTTGTATTAGAGGGTCAGGCTGACTGCAGAGTTGTAGTGGATGGAGACTCCTCACCAGAGGGTGACTTCATTGATGATACATCCAAGGTCAGTGAGGCATGGCCTGTCATTCAAGACTCTTACTACTATCAGTGGTTCTCTTATGTCATTCAATCTTCCTTACAGCAGGTTGAATATAAGAACTTTGTCTCTGATATCATCCACCCAGCTGGTTTCATCATGTTCTCTGATGTTATTGTCAGTGATAGTGTCAGGTCTACTGCCTCTGTTGAGGATGTAGTTTTTACCAATAAATAACAGAAAACCCCACAATGACGACTGTAAATACAAACGATCTTAGGATACAGAATTCTAGGAATTTCGTTAGAACTATAACCGAGGATGAGACTAACTCCTACCTGTTTGTGGGACGGGTGAATCCTTGGGAAAATGACGAGTTACCACCAACTCCCAATAATAATGTAAAAGAGTTTTATAGAACACATAATGAGATGCTGGCTTTGTCGAGCATCACTCCTCTTGATGTTTTCCATATGATTCCAAAAGTCAGATGGACTGCAGGTGTCATTTATGATATGTACAGGCACGATTACTCTTCTGAGTTGTTGTCTTTTCAGGGTGCCAACAACCTGATGAACTCAATTTTCTATGTCATCAATCAAAATAATGATGTATATGTGTGTCTGTATAATGACGCAAACACACCATCGACTGTTGAACCCCAAAACAAATTAAATGAACCCTTCTACACTTCAGATGGATATCAGTGGTTGAGACTGTATAATATCAGTGATTACTATATTAAAAACAGGTCTACACAGAACCTGATGCCAGTAATTACACAGGATGGTAATACTAAACTCACAGAGGGAGCTGTTTACACAGCTGTGATTGACTCTCCAGGTAATGGATACACCAGGTCGCCTCAAGGTAAGAGTAATCAGGTAAGGTATTATTATTGTAGAGTTGTTGGTGATGGAGAAGGTGCTGTTGCCAGAATTAAAATTAACAATTCAGAAGTCTTCAGAGTGGACATTGTCAGACCAGGTAGAGATTACACTTATGCCAACATTGATTTTGTTCCCAATAGAACATACGAAACGCTATTTGATCTCGACAACAATATTAATGGTTTAGATCCAAAAGGTGATGGTACCTTTAGATCTACAGTAATCATCTCCCCTCCAGGAGGTTGGGGCGCAGATCTGGTGAGGGAGCTTGGAGCAACAAGAGTTGGAGTATTCTCTGAGCTTGAGTTCTCTTATAATGAGTTATTGCCCAACACCTCATTCAGACAGATTGGTATTCTTCACAACCCAGAGACTGTACAAGAAAATCCGTCAACAATGGTTGGTTGTTATGGAGTGAAGGTGAATAGCTTTAGTGACAACAATGAGTTTAAATATGGTGAGAGAATTGAACAATATGTATATACTTACGACAGTATTGGTAATGTGTTGAGTACTCACAAAGCTATTGGTATGGTCGCTGGGTGGGATCCAAATGATCCAGCACTTTTAAGATATGTGCAGATCCCAGAGTTACACTCTGATGAGAATGGTGTGATGTATGAATTCCGTGGTCCTCAAGAAATCCTCGGTACGGAGACAGGAAAAAGAGTGATCCCTGATACATCATTTAGTGGTCTCTACAAAGGAACCATTTTTAGTGAGGGTTTTTCAACCCCCGAGTTCACACCTTACACAGGACAACAATTGTATCTTACAAACATCTCTCCAGTTATCCGAGAAGAGACTCAGACTGAGAAAATCAGCCTAATTGTGAGTTACTAAATCACCCATAAATAACAAAAAAGACATAGTGTAATGCCGTTACAAACTAATCTGAATATAAAGCCTTATCATGATGATTTCAACCCCAATAATAACTATTATAGGGTGTTACACAAACCTGGCTATCCAGTACAGGCAAGAGAACTAACGCAGTCCCAAACCATTCTGCAGGATCAAATTGAGAAGCTGGCTTCTCGTTTTCTGAAGGAAGGTGACAATGTTGTACCTGGTGAGTTCTCACTGAATGTCCCCGTGTCATACGTTAGAGCTTCTTCTATCACACAGGGTTCTACGGCACAAGAGTATGTTGGGTTTACACTGAAAGGTGTCACATCTAATGTAATTGCCAAAGTCAACTTTGCAACAGAAGCAACCGATGACGATGATGTCACATTCTATGTAAACTACGAGTCATCAGGTAACGGCGGCGAATACTCTACATTCTTAGAAGGTGAGACACTAGAATCTGATACCCCTAACAGATATACGGCAACTGTTGGTATCAGCACTATCAGTAAGCCTATCACCACCCCACCACTGGGCCAAGGTAGTCTCTTCACAGTTAAAGCAGGTTCATATTTTGTAGATGGTTTCATTGTAAGAAACGATGAGCAGACTATCACTCTTGACAAGTATGGCACACAACCCAACTATAAGGTTGGTTTCCTTGTCACTGAGGACTTTGTCACTTCTAATGAAGACCCATCACTGTTAGATAATGCACAGGGTAGCTCTAACTTTGCTGCACCCGGCGCTGATAGACTGAAGATTACCCTTGACCTGGTCAAGAGAGAGATCGACGAGATTGACTCCAACTTCATCTATCTTGCAGAAATTTTTCAAGGTAATGTACTTGGTAATCCCACTGGCACAGTAAAGTGGGACTGGTTGTATGACATTCTGGCTCAGAGAACCTTTGATGAGTCTGGTGATTACATTGTCACTGAATTCCCAATCCAAACTTATGAGTATTGGAATGATGAATTTGTAGATGGTGTGTTTGACGTAGATCCTGAAACTGGAGACTATCCTCCTGTTCCCAATAGCAAATCTGAACAGAGATTGCTATTTGCAGAGGCTGATGCAAAATATGCACTTAGAGTCAATCCTGGAATGGCATATGTACAGGGATATAGAGTAGGGTACACATCACCATTCTATCTCTACGGTAACAAAGCCAGAAAGCTTAACTTTACTGATAATTCGATTACTCCTATCACAGAGGGTCTTAATATTACAGTTACCAACTGTAACAGCACTCCTGACTTCCAAAATATTGAAGGTGAGGTAAGATCTGTAGCTTTCACAGATCTTACACTGTACCATAATTTCACTGATGGTTTTGTTGGTGAAAGTGGTGAACCTGGCGGCAGACCCAAGAATACAGGTAATGCTCCATGGACAACATTCCATGTTATCACAGATCAACCAATTTCTGGTGGTGTCACACAAGATATTGTAGAAGCTGATCCCACAAACAATGGTGGCGTATTCTACTCTCCATTCCAAGAAATCAAGCGTGGTGATGTCATTGGTGGTGCGACAGTCCTGGTGTCTAATGAGATCAAGCCCAGACCCTCTGGTGTGATGAGACCAAGGTATTTCACCCAAGACCAGATGGTGGATGATAATAATGGTTACTTTGGTTATAACTCAACTTACAAGTTGGGTATTATGACATCCCTGTTCTTCACAGAACTGGCGCTGGCAGAAATCCCTGGTGGTGAGTGGCAAGTAGGCGAACTTGTCTTTGGTGAAAAGAGTGGTGCTTTTGCTACCGTTGAAGCAGGCTCAACAAGAGAACTTTTGATTATTTCAAATAGTATTGGTGAATTTGTCAATGGTGAGACAATCACACAAGGTAACAATGTAGGACGAATTTACAAGAATAATGAGGTTGCAAAGTTTGAATTCCCAGATGCCACTGTTATTGACCTAAGTGGTGAAGACACAATTACAGTCAGTGCCATTGGTTCAACACTTGACCTCACTGAAGCTGATGGTGACATTATGCCATCAGAAACAGAAATCAGACTGACACAACTGGGTAGACAGAAACTGTTGAACTTCCCCTATCCAGAAGGTAGCGCATTCAGCAATAGAATTAATTATACTGTAACAACTAAGAATGGTTGTAAGGGATATGCAGTCATCATCCCTGCTAAGATTACTAATACCTTGTCTAAGACCAAGTCTGTCTTCTCTGAGTTGGAACTCAGAAGCACAGATAAGTTCTCTGCTGACATCTCTATTCAGACATCAAGTGATGCTGAGGTAGTTAATATTGCAGACCGGTCATTGTTCTCTGGTGATCCCGGTACAAACTATCTGACTTGTGACAACTTCTCTGGTGACCCATCTGAGCAGTTGGTTGCTGGTGATCTGGTGACATTTGTTGATGACACTGGTAGGTCTATCAATAGACTTGTTCACTTTGCCACTAAACCAGTTGGCTATGGTTCACTGAGAAGTAAGTCTGTAATTTATTTTACCACTGCTATCCCCAATAAAGTTACTGGTAAGACAGTTCAAAGAGTTAGGGTTAAGTCCTCTGGTGCATCTGACCAAAACCTTATCTTCCAGTTGCCACAGAAGACAGTAGCCACACTTGAAACTGATCCACTGCAGACAAGGATTAATTATCTGGTTCATAGGCAGTACTTTGTTAATGTTACTGCTGGTAGCAGAGAAGTCACTATCACCACTACAAAGGATAATGAAGTCTTTGCTGGTACTCAAGACCAAACCAGTATCTTCATTGTGAACAATAATAATATCTTCTTAGAAGGTAGAGCACTGACTATCGACAATGTTCTTTTTGAAGATGGCAACAGGAAGGTTGTCTTTACACTCTCTCAACCTGCACCTGCTGATGTAACCCTTAAGTTGATTACTCAACTGTTTGTGACCAATGCAAAGGCTAAGAGAAAGATCTACAGAGATGGTCTATCTGTTGACGCTCCTGTAGATCCTATTACCATCAATTATGATGAAGGCAACACTGAAGACTTCTTATTATCACCTGCGTCACAGATTGCTATCTCACTTGGCTTAACTGATGTTTATCGCATCAACTACATCAGGATGGGCGAAGGTAATGATACCATTGATGTAACAGATAATTACACACTGGACAATGGTCAGAGAGACAACATTTATGATATTGCAAGACTATACCTGAAGCCAGGTAAGCCAAGAGCTACAGGTCCACTGGAAGTCAACCTGTCTTACTTTGAGCACAGTGATGAGGGTGACTTCTTTAGTGTTGACTCCTATACTGATGACCTGGGCACAAACTATGCAGCTGTCCCAGTCTATGCTCCAACTTCACTTTCATCTAGAGACAACCAGTTTGATGAGTCTGTTGTTATTCAACTTAGAGACTGTATTGACTTTAGACCTGTTGTCAACACCATAGGCAGAGAGGAGTCCGTCATCTCACTGCTGACACCTGGAGTTGATGCGCAGGGTGCCACTAATTGTAGAGATACCACATTTGATGGTAATGGTTTCGCACCTCGTATTCCTGTATCTGGCTCCCAGTTCCAGTCTGATATCTCCTACTACCTCCCCAGGTATGATTCCTTATTCTTGGAGAACACAGGTGCTCTGACCCTTGTTGAGGGCAAGTCTGAAGCCAACCCTGTCCCACCAGCTGATATCTCTAATGGTATCAGACTGTATGACATCTTCCTTCCCGCTTATACCTTCAGTGTCAAGCACATCACCAATAAGAAGTTTAACTACAAGCGGTATCGAATGAAGGACATCGCTTCCATTGAGAAGCGCATTGACCGCATTGAAGACCTTGTTACTCTATCCATCCTTGAGCAGTCTGCACTGAATATGAGTGTCAGAGATGCTGTTACTGGACTTGATAGGTTCAAGAATGGCATTGTTGTAGACACCTTCAGAGACCACAGTAAGGGTCAAGTAGGTACAGAACAGTATAGAAACAGTGTAGATCCCAAGAATAGCCACCTGAGAGCCCCACACTTCACTGACCAGGCAGAACTCGAAGAGAGAAACCAGGGTGATGAAAATAGAGCCGGTGATGGATACAAGAACAGCAATGGTCTTATCACTGTAGACTATGAAAGCGTCAGAATGTTGCAGAACCCATTTGCAACAAGGTTTATCAACCTTCAGCCCTACACTGTCTTCACTTATGATGGTAACCTGGAGTTGACACCATCTATTGATACCTGGCAGGATGTCACCAGACTGCCTGACCTGGTTATTGAAGATAACAGTCTGTTTGATGCTATGGTCAATCTTACTGGTGAGATGGCCAATAATGGTTTTGGTACAGTCTGGGGTGACTGGGAGACAAGTGGTACTTCCACAACATCCAGAGAGACTATCATCAGAAACACTGAGGGTAATGCTAATGCTGTACAAAACACAGTCAACACTTTCTCAGCACTGGGTATTGCAACCAACATCAACCAAGACCTTCTGAACCAGGGTGGTAGAGACCTCTTGGCTAATGGTCAGAGGCCTCCACTGGTTGTCACTAATACAACAACAGCTACAACTCAAGCCAGAACACAGACACAGTCTGTTATCAATGTATCCACTGGTAGGGTAGAGAACACATCCTATGGTGACAGAGTTGTTGATGTTCAACTGGCAAGAACAATGAGAACTATCCCTGTTCTCATTCAATCCTACAGACTCAAGCCCAACACCAGATACTATGCATTCTTTGATGATGTAGATGTCACTGCTTGGGTGTCTCCTGACAATATGACCAATGTTGAGGGTAGAGGCAATGTCTACCTGGGTGTTCCCAACACCAACCCTCAGGGATTTGGTCTTCCACTGATGTCTGATGATGTTGGTACACTGACTGGTGTCTTCCTCATTCCTAATGGTAGACCACCTGTTGCAGGTAGTATCTTCAATGGTAACCTGAATGATGTTCAGTATGTTCAGTCTGGTCCTACCAGGTCCTTTAACACTGGTCAGAGAAAACTGCGTCTGACATCCTCTGCCACTAATGAGAAAGACCCATCACAAGTAGAGGGTTTTGCAGAGGCTGACTTTGTGGCAAGTGGTGTTCTGCTGGACAAACAGGAGACTATTGTATCAACAAGAATTCCCTCCTTTAATACCACATCTAGAGTCACTGGTAGCGAGACCAGAGTCCTTGAGAACCAAGAGACCACCTCTAACTACTTTGACCCTGTTGCACAGACCTTCCTGGTGGATGAGAACAACCCTGAGGGTGTGTTTGTCACTGAACTGGATGTATTCTTTAGAACCAAGGATGCTAAGGAAGCTGTTGAGGTCTTCCTGGTATCTACAGAGGGCCAAGTGCCCACAGAAACCATCCTCCCACACTCCAAAGTCATTAAGAACTCTGACACCACATTGAGAGTGGTTGCCAGTCTTGATGACAAAGCAGATACCATCACTGCTGGTACAATCGTTGTAGGTCAGGTCTCTGGTGCAACTGGTGTTGTTAAGACAACAGCTGTCTTTGATACACAAACCAGTAACCCCAAGAAAAATGAGACCAATACTGTCTATGAACTTATCCTGAGTAATTATAATGGTGAGTTTGTTGTTGGTGAAGAGATTATTCCAGAAATCAATCCCAAATCCAGATCAACTTACTTTATTGCCTCTGATGAGATTGTTATCACCAGAGTTGATGTCAAGTCACTGGGTAGAAACTACACGACTGCTGAAATTACATTCTCTGAACCCGAATTACCAGGTGGCACCACAGCAACTGCTGAGGCCAAGGTTGGTAAGGGTATGGTCTATGATATCAATATTACTGACCCAGGTTCTGGTTACATTAAAGCACCTTCTATCAACATTAATGGTGATGGCATTGAAGCTCTTGCTACTATCAGATATAAAGATGGTAGAGAGGGTGTTGATATGGGTGTAGCAACCTCAGATGATGCTACATTGGCCACCAGATTTAAGTTCAAGGCACCTGTTTATCTGCTGGGTAGCACATACTATGGTTTTGTTGTCAAGTCTCCTAACTCCCTTGACTACACCATCTGGACATCCAAACTGGGTGAAGACCTGTTGAATACACAAACCAGAGTGGTGGAGCAACCAAGTCTTGGTTCTATGTTCAAGTCACAAAATGGTGGACTGTGGACTGAAGACCAGACAGAGGATGTCAAGTTTGTACTGAGAAGAGCTGATTTCAGAGACAACACTACAGCACTGGTTAAGTTACAGAATGCCCCCATTGACAGTAAGTTCTTAGGTCTTGACCCATTTGAGACCAACTCTGAAACAGGATCCAACTCCAGAGTCTTTGGTGATGACCCAACAATTGTGAAGGTTTATCACCCTGCTCATGGTCTTGCACCTGATGACCTTGTTAAGTTTGATGGTATTCTTATTGACATTGGTGGTATTCCCAAAGAAGAGTTCAATACAATTCACACAGTTATAACCTCTACACTTAATTACTTCACCATTCAAGTTGATACTGCAGCAAATACATCTGTAAGAGCTGGTGGAACAAGGGTGCTTGCCTCCTACAACAGACCTTTTGAGGTTATCAATGTCTACACTGGTCTGATGGCATTTGGCACATCTACTCTAAGTGTAGAAAACAGAGCAGCAGAGCATGCTGGTGTCACCCTTTATAACCAACCATATCAGTACAGGTTGGACACACCAAGAAACATCAACCTGATGGAGTCTTACTACTACACTGGTGCAAGACAGGTAGCCAACTATCTGAATGAAGCAAAGTATAGAGACTCACTTCACTTGCAGGGCGCTAAGACTCTTGAAACTTCAATTGAGTTGATGACCACTAACTCCAAGGTATCTCCTGTGATTGACCTTGAGAGAACCAATGCTACAATCACCAGAAACCTTATTGATGACCCACAACCACTGGATAACACCTTTGGTCCAGCCACAGCCACATTAACTTTGAATGACACCTTCACTAATGTGACAAAGGGTCAGTCACTCTTGTTTACAGACAATGAAGCAAGTAGATCTGTTGTGGTTGAGGATTATAATGAAGTCACTAAGAAAATCAAAGTTAAGGGTAAATTTGCTAATAAACTCAATACCTTGACTCAACTTGGTGATGTTGATCTCGCAGATATTGGACTGGCTGATGTTGTTGTACAAGATTTTGCTGAGGAATTCATTCCTGAAACTAGATCTAATGGTAGTATATACTCCAAGTGGATTTCCAGATTGTTTTTGTTTGAAAATTTTTGCGATGGTGTAGAAATCAAACTGAGCTGCATCTTCTATGCTAATGAGAGCATCAAAGTTTATTTCAGACCTAAGACTGTAGGATTTGACTTTGAAGTATCTGAAACACCTTGGATCCCATTCAATGAAACAGGACTTGCCAATGGCATTGAGTCTATTAAACCAAGATCTGCTGATAATGTTGATCCTAATGTCATCAAATCTGGTGAGTGGAAGACCTTGACCTGGTCTGTTCAAGACCTCGCCAAGTTTGATGGATTGCAACTTAAAATTGTGATGACATCAGAGAACCCAGCTCAGGCACCTCTGATTGATGATCTTCAGATGGTCTGCACTGAGTAATAAATAATAAAAAGGATTCTAATTGTGAAAAGTAAAGTCGAAGGTCACCCAAATCTTGTAAAGAATGTCTCTTCTGGTGTTATTGACGTCAGAGGAGATAATGACCGCGACAGATACAGAACAGCCAAAAGACAAGCTCTTATGAACATTGATTCACAACAAGAGATTGCCAGGTTGTCAAATGAGATTGATGAAATCAAGAGTCTACTATTACAACTGGTTAATAAGTAAATGGCACTAAACTTTCCAAGACCCGATCAATCGCCATTCGTTGATCCTGAGAGTGGTCTAAAGTACATCTATAATCCAGTTGTTGGTGCGTGGGAATCTGCCATCCAACCACCTTGTATTGTAACATATGATTGTAGCCCACCTGATATTATCATTGAGGGTTTCTTGTGGTTTAATAATTGTGATCTGACACTCTACGTTTACAGAAATGGTGAGTGGATCCCTGTTGTTGATGGTGAGTACGGACCAGTATTCATCGGTATTAATCCACCATCTATTCCAAACCAAGGTGATCTTTGGTGGGATCCTGTATCTGGTAATCTGTTTGTTTACTATATTGACCCCACATCTTCTCAATGGATCATTGCCAATACTGGCGGTGGCGGTGGTGGCCTTGAGTCTGGTGGTGCTGTTGTAGGACCATTCGCACCAGGTAATCCCTATGAAGGGCAACTTTGGTTGAATACAACTAATAACATTCTGTATATTTACACCGAGGTAGATGGCTGGATTGCCAATCAGTCTGAGTTGAGTGGTGTTCAGATTGTGGCAGTTGCTGACCCTTTGACCTCAGTGACAAATGGAACATCCGTAGCCATCGCTATTAAGAATTCCTCCACAACACAGAATGGTGCTGTAAGACTAGCTAATAATGTAGAAACCACAGCTGGCACCTCAACAACTATTGCAGTCACACCTGCGGGCCTCAAGTATGTATTAGCAGATGCAAGTAACAACTTCCTTCCTGTTGCTTCTGAGACCACAGCTGGCATTGTTGAACTGGCCACAAATCAAGAAGTAATTGATGGCGCATCAAATGATAAAGCTATCACACCTGCTGGTCTTCAGGCAGCACTTCCTAGTTTTGGACTGACTAACCCAGCTGGAACAGTAATAACATTTGCTGGTCCCAATGCTCCAACTGGTTATATGGTATGTGATGGCAGATTGTTAGACAGAACTCAATATGCAGATCTGTTTGCAGCTATTGGAACATTCTATGGTGCTGGTGACAACAGCACAACATTTAATATTCCAGATCTTAGAGGTGAATTCATTAGAGGATACTCTGATAACAAGAGTTCTGACCCACAGAGAGTCTTTGGATCTAATCAAATGGATGCAATTGGTTATCACAAGCACAATTTTGTAACCAGTAAGGTTGAAGGAACTGATCCCAACACAACTTATGGTATTGGTAGGTCAAGTTTGACAGATATTGTTAGTGTAGAAACTAATGTCAATATCAATGGTCAGAATGAAACCAGACCAAGAAATGTGGCAATGTTATATTGCATTAAGTACTAATAAATATAAAAAAGGGAAATAGCAATGACTGCAACACCTACTCCACCAGATCTACAGGGCAGAGTTATTGATATGCCTGAGAATCCTCCAACAGGGGATTTCTTCATTGCACAGAATGGTGTAAGATACTATTGGGATGGCGTAAAGTGGATATTAGCATCTGACACAGATCTGGCTCTGTGGAGATATGATAGCAACGATAATACACTGACCCCAGTATTTGCTGGCGTGGGTGTGAAGACGACTAAGAATGATACCAGACCGGTTGGTAGTAGGTCTGCAGCTATGCAAGAAGAAGGATATGATGTAGAAGTCCTGCCAAAACTGAAGCACTGGTTATGATTACTCAAGTAGACATCACAGATAATGTTCCTGTCAACCTGACAATGGTAGCTGGTGTAGATTTCAGTCACACCTTCTCCTTGAGAAACTATGACAAGACACCCAGAGACATCAGCAGAAATGCAGTTGCTGGTGCTATGGCCAAGCACAAGACATCTATCATTGCTTACCTGTCCACCTCAACAGAGAAAGTATGGAATTCTATCCACTTTGATGCTGTTGTGTCCAGTGGTGTGAATGGTGAGTTCTCTATCTTTTTACCAGCAGACAAAACCTCTGGTATTCTGGAGGGTAAGTATATGTATGATGTGACAATGACTAACCCAGATGGCACTATTGAAAAGCTTGTTGATGGCCTGATGTTTGTTGATAACTCCATTTCATCATTCCATAAATAAAGATAAAGGGTCAAGATGGCAACCATAACAGACATCCTTATTAGTGAACTAGACCGAGCCAGGATACCGGCTACTGGTGCGGATGAACTCGTCATCAATCAGATTGAGCCCAACTCTAAGGAGTTTGTTACTCGTAGAATTAGTTGGCAGGAAGTAGGATATTCTATTCAAGACTTATCAGGAGACCCTAACTTTCCTGGTGTACAGCAAATTTACTTTGATGATGGTTTAGAGATTGAACCATCAATTACTTTTAAGAATGATGTAGAGACGGGTATCTACAGACCAATTATTAGTGTACCTGCTATTGGCATCACTGTCAATGCTGCAGAGGCACTCAGATGTGTTGCTTCGAGCACCAGTAGACATACTGGTTTTAACTTTGCAAATAATGATCCTAGTGTACCAATCGATGTGGTGCATGTTAAGAAGGGTGGTGTCTACATCCAACTTGGTGATGTACTAGGCAAGAATGACATTCACTTGACTTCTGATTTAGGTGAACCACTGATCAATACACCTGGTGTAAATGCACTTAGGTTTGGTACTCAGGATAAGGAGAGAGGCAGGTTTACAGAACAGGGTAACTTCCACATCTATGGTGCACTTGGTGTTGGCGACTATGCACCTATGTACTATCACGGTGCGGATGGTGATCTTCTGTTGTCTAGAGGAAATGACAAATCACCTAAGTGGACACCACCCGGTGAATTTATTTTGAATAATAGTGACATCATTATTGACCTACTTTTGGATTCTGATGAGTTCATTCAGAATATCATTAATGCTTTGTTGGATGTCATTGGTATTGAGATTATCAATGAGGAATTAGATAAATTAAATATTGGACCTGGTCTTGATGTAGATACAAGAGATAATGGAACAGGCACTGGCACAGATGAGTTTTATCTGTACAACACCTTTGTCTTTGACCACTTAGTAGATATCACCACAATCTAAATAACAATAAAGGCTGAAACGATGGCAATCGACAAGACTATTAGGATTCAGGATCTACCTGCATCAGATTTTTTAAATTATGATAATCTTTTTGTCATTAACGATAGTGATAACATCACACGCAAAATTACTTTTGAGAACCTTCTTGAAAGTTTTACAGAATTCCCTGGTGGTATCAACTTGCCACCAACAGAGATTGGTAACCCCGGGCTGAACTTTTGTCCTGAAGAGAAGCCAGATTGTGGCACAGGTATTGGTTCAGGTGGCGATTGTAATATCTTTATTTCTATTTGTGGAGACCCAGTGCTGATCATCAATGAGGGTCCCACTAACCCCATTGTTGGTATTAATGGTGACCTGGAGGTTGATGGTGATCTAACTGTTAATAAAGATACACTGTTACTTGGCGATGTTAACATTGGTAATGGTAATTGTGGATCTGGGTATGACTTTACAGTTGATGTCCCCACCTTCCTTAACTGCGAAGCTTCTATCTTAGGTGACACTGTAATTGGTGACCCCAATAATGCTTGTCAAAATACTTTAGATATTCACTCCTTTACAAACTTCACCTGTAAAGTTGAGTTTAATGATGACATAACACTGAAACCTGGTGCAGACCTCAATATTGAAGGTGGAAACCTTAATATTA
>WLWG01001584.1_pt1 | contig 19888 bp, 32 predicted proteins | sample 6712871 | NCBI WGS metagenome assembly WLWG01 (sample SAMN12718693, study PRJNA515312) | sponge metagenome | isolation source: marine sponge | host: Mycale hentscheli | place: New Zealand: South Island, Marlborough, Capsize Point | collected 2003-05-01
ATGATTGTAGGTGGCTTACCTCTAGTAGGAACTTCAATTAAAACTGCAGCCAAGGTAACCGGAAAAGGATTAACCGTTGCTGATAAGGTAGCTATTCAACCGGGTGTTAAACTACTAGCAAAAGGAGCAGACAAAGTAGGTCTTAATACTTTTGCTAAAAATGTAGATCAAGCTAGAAAAAATTTAGGAACTAAGTTAGGCATTCCTAAATATGAATATTGGAAATTTTCTGAAACAGCTGGAGCTAATTTAGCAGGGAAACTTAGAGGCTACACAGAAGCCATAGGCGCTAGGTTTGCATCTAACTTTAAGTTTGATAAAGCATCAGCCAATGCTAGACGAACAATGGATAATCAAATTCGAAGATCTAAAAAATTTACAGACTTAAATTTAACAGAACTTGATAGAGAGATGTATGGTTTGGTTAAAGCAGGATTTAAAGATAGATTATTTACTACTCAGACAACTGTTAAAGCCATGAAGTATTGGGACGACGTTCTTAAATATATGAAAGGTCAAAAAAAATTAGGAGATCTTCCTAAACCTTTACAGCAAGCGTCATGGAGAATAAGAAAAACTATTGATGCACAGACTAAAGCGCTTCAACCTTTAGTAAGAGACGCAGATATTAAAGAAGAACTTATTAATAATATGGGTAAGTATCTTCATACCAGTTATGAAATATTTAAAAACTCAGCATGGAGAGCGCCAGAAAAAACAAGACAGGCTGCTATCAAATGGTACGGTAGTTTATTAAGAAAAAATTATCCTAATAAATCACCAGAAGATATTCGTAGAATGGCTGAATTAAAAATTAATGAATTACTTTCTATAGGAAGAGCAGAAGGTACAACACCTCAAGGTAGAATTAAAGATATAGCTAACGCAGCAAACGAATATAGAATTCCTGCAAACATATTTAAAGATGTTAAAAATTTACCTGATGAACTTTCAAAATTATTTGGGAAGGTAGAAGATCCTAAAAATATTATACTTGATACTATTGTTGAACAAGCGCACACCTTACATAGTTATAGAGCTTATAAAGATATGAAAAATACTGGCTTAGGTAAGTGGTTGTTTAGAAATCAAGAAGAGTATTTAGACTTTGTACAAAAAAATAAAATTAATAATCCTAGACCGGTTACAGAAATTAAAGTAACGAAACCTTACAACATGGACATTGAAGACTTGTTTGTAAGTAGTGTTAAAGGACCCAAAGGAAAAACAGTTAAGGCACCTATGGTTGCTTTACCTGAGATGGCTAAAGCTATTACTGATACCTCAGTAATGATGGATGGTCTACTTAAATTTCCTATGATTAAAAGTTTGTTAGGTATTAAAGCAGCAACGCAAATTAATAAAACCGTTCTTTCAGTTATGACTCAAATGAGAAACATAACAACAGCTTCTTTGTTTGCCTTGGCTAATGGTCACATAGGTGTAGGAGCTTCTGTATCTGATGACTTTGATTTATTATTTAAAGAATTGATTGGTAAAACTAAAGACCCTAAAAAATTAAGAGACGCCATTGATGAAGCGCTTGAGGCTGGAGCTTTAGATTCTTCTACAATAGCAACTGAGCTTGAAAAAATGATTCCAGAATTAATGGGACCATCTAAATTTAATATTACTAAAGGAGGTAAAACTTCTTTTGAAGGTAAAACGTCTGATCAAATTATGGCATGGATGTTTACTAAAGATGGAGCTATGGGTAAAGCTATTCAAAAATCTATTGAAGCGTATCAATTAGGGGATAACGTTTGGAAAATGTATGGCTACAACTTTACTAAGTCTCAACTTAAACCTGCGTTTAAAAATATTAATGATGTTAAAAGATATTTTAGAGAAGTAGAAGGTTATGAATGGAATCCATTAAAACCAGGAGCACAAGCAGGCAGCCGAGTTAAAGCAGATTATAAAACAGTAGAAGATGCCATCAAAGAAGTCTCTGGTTTGATAGTTAGAGATACTTATCCTAACTACTCAATGGTACCAAGATTTGTACAGAACGTTAGAAAAATTCCTATCATGGGTAACTTCGTTGGGTTTACTTCAGAGATGTGGAGAAACTCTTATCAAATTTCTAGACGAGGTTTAAAAGAATTACAATCTACTAATCCTTACATCAGACAAATGGGAGCAAGACGTTTAATGGGCTTTGGTACAACACTATTTGCTTTAGGACCTGTAGCTTCTAATGTAGCTGAAAAATTAACAGGAGTAGAGCAAGAACAAATTACTGCATGGAAAGAATCCTTTGCTCCAATCTATCAAAAAGGACATCGAATGATTCCTATTGGAGCACAAGATCCAAAAACAAAAGACATCCCCGCTATAGATTTTGATGCACAGAATCCCTACACCGATGTACAAAAACCATTTAAAGTACTCATGGAAACAGTTAACAAAGGACCTCAAACTGATGAGACAGTACTCGGTCCTTGGATAAGAGGACTGTTTGAATCAATTAAAAAAGCAGGAGAACCATTCTTTTCTCCAGCTATCTGGGCACAAACGATTGCTGATGTAATGCCTAATAAAAATTTAGTTTCCACTGCAAAATCAGGACGTGTTATTGCAGATTGGAAAAATGATTCTGATCCTTGGGGAAAAGTTATGTATCATATTTATAGTACAGCAATGCCTACTACACTTAAGAGTGCTGAAAAATTATTCAGAGGTATGATGGGACAAGTTACTAAACATGCTGTTGAAATAGATCCTCAAGAAGAATCAGCGGCCATCTTAGCTGGTGTTAGGGTTGTTCATATGGATGGTTATAAAGGTATGAAATTTAAAGTTAACCAACTAGCAGGAGATATGGGAAGAGCCGATAGAACTTTTATTAGAAACACTGTTGATGCAAATAAACTTCAAGGTGACGCAGCTCTTATTGCTGATGGTATGCTACCTGAATATATTCCTCAAAAATTTAATGAATATATAGAGAACAGATATAGAGTATGGTCTGAAGCTTATAAAGATGTAAAAAACATGAGAACGCTTGGCTATACGGAAAAAGAAATTGAAGAAACAATGGTGGACAGGCAACCATTTGGATCTAAGAAAAATGTTAAGCTTTTAATGAGAGGATACTTTAATCCTCCTAACGATCCATTTAAAAGAGCGGGCTTTGAAAACATAGTAGATACTCTTAACCGAAGTAATGCTAATAGAAATAATCAAGAAGGCACTACTTTAAAAGATGATTATAAAGTAAAAGATTTTTTAAATAGAAGTCAGCTTAAAGGTATTGCAAGAAACTGGAAGTATATTCCACTTGGATTAGATGAAGCGGGTCAAGCAGAGATGTTAAGACTGCCTACTAAATCTAAAGTTCCTTTATACAAAGAAGATATCCAAGAACAAATAGATTTAAAAAAACAACAGATACAAGAAGAGAGAGACAACCGTTCTTTTCTGCCAACCGCACCGATAGGTACCCCTGAACTCAATTTCAAAAATTTCACCGCGTCGCGTACGAGTCCTACTTTTTCTGGGAATATTGATCAATCTACAGGGTTGACAGGCACCCAAACAGCCTTATTATCCCCTGAAGAACAGGAGATAGCTAAAAGACAGAACCAGGGTATAGGAAGTCTAGCATAATATGAGTTTAACAGAGAATTTTAGCTTAGAAGAGCTAACCAAGAGCCAAACAGCGGTCAGGAAAGGTATCGATAATACCCCTGGACCCGAGCACCAGGATAACCTGAAATCGCTCTGTGAGATGATCCTACAGCCAATTCGAGATCACTTTTCTCGCGTTGTGACCATTTCTAGCGGATATCGCTCTCCAGAGCTGTGTACAGCCATAGGCTCAAAAATCACGTCGCAGCATGCAAAAGGCCAGGCGGCGGACTTCGAAATTTTTGGAGTATCCAATAAAGAATTAGCAGATTACATCGACCAAAACTTAGACTACGATCAATTAATCCTCGAATACTGGAACGAATCAGATCCCAATTCGGGATGGGTCCACTGCAGTTTCAATACACAAGGTAATAGAAAACAATACTTGAAAGCTTATAAAGACGAAAATAATAAAACAAAATACGCACCAATGTAAGGAGGTTTTATGTTAGAACGTTTATGGAATAGGTCTAAGGACCTTTATGAAACAATTTTTATAACTATACCTAATCGCTATGCAGGTATTGTATTACTTATAATGTTAATAGTAATATTTTTTAATAGCTAAATCCAATCTCTCAAATCTTCACCCATTACTTCAGAAGCAATATTAATCTTCTTACGTAAAGCTTTGACGATTTTGGTATCAACCGTATCTTCTGCAATAATGTCAATATAAGTAACAGGATGCTTTTGACCTATACGGTGGATTCTATCTTGGGATTGTAATCTTTTCTCTAAATCATAACCATTAGAATAATAAACCATGGTCGACGCTGCAGTGAGCGTGATTCCATAACCACCTGTAGCTGGGGTGCCTACTAAAAATCTTACTTCATCATCCGTTTGAAATTTTTTAATATGATTTTGTCTAACATCTTGGGGCGTCTTGCCATAATAGTCTACCAGGGATCCCGGACCGTGGACCTTTGAAATTTCTTTGATTATTTTTTTAACGTCATGTTGATAGTGAGCCCAAATAACAACTTTACCTTCTACTTCTTCAAGCACATCCATAAGTTCTGATAATCTATTATTTTTAATATCTTGTGTTGTGCCATCATCAGCTGTGAAATGACCACACGTAATTTGTTGAAGTCTCATAATTTGAGTCATGGCTGTGGCTGTCGTCACACGTTTACCATTTAAAAAAGCTAACGCCATTTTTTTCATTTGATTATAAACAGTCTTTTGTTCAGGAGATAATTCAATCTGTCTTTTCATAAATGTTTTAGCAGGTAGATCTAAACAGTTTTCTTTTAAAACACGATAAGAAAAAGGTTTTAACTTTTCAGCAAGTTCTTCTAAGTGTCTAAATTTAGTCACAATTTGCACACTTCGGCCATAAAAATTAGCTGTTTTCATTTCTGCATATCTATTTCTAAACGCATAATAAGATTGAAAGTCTAAACAATAAGGATCTAAGAATTCACATTGAGAATATAAATCTAAAGGATTTTTAGTAACAGGAGAACCCGTCATGATTCTTCTGTACTTAGCCATTTTAGATAAACGTAAAATATTTTTAGTTCTTTTAGCTTTAGGATTTTTAATAGTTGTAGACTCATCAATAACCATTAAAGTTTTATGAGACATTAAAAACTTAGCAGCAAATTTACTTCCTTTGTCACCACTTAAAGCTTCTACATTCATAATTAAAATATGTAATTTTTCATCGGTTTCAAACAAAGTATCTAGCTTTTTTTGTTGATCTTTATTAATAAGAGATTGCCACAATACTGCCTTATTTTCGACATGATCTACTAAATGTGTTGGTAATTCTTGCTTAAACCAGGTACCAATTACACCTTTAGGTGCCACAATTAAGGCACCATCAATTTTTCCATTGTCATAAAGCATCGACATATTATCGATCAATACTTTTGTTTTGCCGGTACCCATTTCCATGAAGTAAGCGTAGACTTCTTTGTTCCAAGAAGTTTCAAGAGCATCAAGCTGATGCTTATAAGGATTCGTCTTAAATTTATATTTCATAACTTTCTAGTTGACATGTATATATGTTTTCCTGTATGGTGTCAACCATGAAAGAAAAAAATATTGTAAAAGAATTTTTAGGTGATGTCATAGAAGCTACTAGGCTTCCTGTAGTTTATGTTATTCAAGAAATAGCAGGAACTAGAGATGGTCGTCCTAAGATTAATATATTAGGTGCAGCAGAATATGGCTCATTTAAATTTTTATTGCCAGAACTTTCACAAATGATTTTTTCACCAGGTCCTTTAATTTTTAAATTAAGAAAAGGATTAAAAGATTTTAATGAAAAAGATTATTTACTATTAACAGGCGATCCAGCTATAATTGGTGTTGCATGCTCGATTGTTTCTGATATAACTAATGGTAAATACAAATTATTAAAATGGGATAAACAAGAAAGGAAATATTATCCAATTGACATTAACTTATACGAGAAAGGAAAGATAGATGAGTAAGATAGACTTCGAACAAGATCAAACAGAAGTATTAACTAAGACTAAAGAAATAAAATCTTTGTCTGATCAAGTTCTTAAATTAAGAGAACTTGAAGATGATTATGCACAATCAGAAAAAGCATTAAAAGATAAACAAAAAGAAATTGACAGAATTTCACAAGATGTAATTCCAACTCTTTTAGGAGAGATGGGACTATCATCATTAAAACTAGCTGATGGCTCAGCTGTAGATGTGAAACCGTTTTATAGAGCTAGCATTGCTGTGAAGAACAGGGATGCTGCATATAAATGGCTTCGTGATAATGGCCTAGGTGATATCATTAAAAATGATGTTACTGTTTCCTTTGGAAAAAACGAAGATAACAAGGCGGTGGAATACGCTAACCTTGCGCAGAGTCAAGGGTTTCAACCAACACAAAAGTTGAAGGTTGAACCTATGACTCTCAAAGCACTCGTCCGTGAACGTATCGAAAAAGGTGAAGATATGCCCATGGATATTTTTAACGTGTTTGTAGGAAACCAAACCAAACTAACAAGGAAAAACTAACAATGAAACAAGAACAAAGTATCGCGAAACGCGAAAATGCAGGTGCTCTATCCTCAAATTTATTTGAGAGTGATGCTAATGCGGGCTTTTCTAAAATGTCGCAAGAAGATCTTGCGTTACCATTTTTAAAAGTCTTGGGTCAATTGTCTCCGGAAGTAAATACGAGACATGCGAAACATATCAAGGGGGCAGAACCAGGTATGATTCTGAACACCGTTACGAATGAACTTCATGACGGGTCAAAAGGTATCGAAGTCATTCCATGCTTTTATAAAAGAGAGTATGTCGAATGGAAAGATAGAGGAGAATCAATGGGCGCACCAGTAGCAGTACATACTGCAGATTCAGAAGTTGTCAGCTCTGCAAAGAGAGACAGCTCTAATAAAGATAGATTACCAAATGGTAATTATCTTGAGAATACTGCCAGTCATTTTGTATTCTTACTAGGCGAAAATCCTTGCACAGCATTGATTACCATGAAAGCGACTCAGTTAAAAACTAGTCGTAAATGGAATACAATGATGATGGGAATAAAGCTTCAAGGTAAGAACGGCTTATTCACACCTCCAACATATAGTCATGTTTATAAACTGATGACTGTTCAACAGTCTAATGACAAAGGAACATGGTTTGGTTGGGATGTAGCAAAAGTCGGTCCTATCCAAGATAAAGGAATGTACGCGCAAGCTAAATCTTTTTCTGATAATATCTCAAAAGGATCAATTAAAGCTAAGCACGGAACAGATTCTGAAAAATCGGGGTCAACTCCTTTCTAAATTACCGTTAGGTAATACAGGGCGGGAGCGGGAGACTTAACTCGCCCTGTTATAAAGGATTATTATGTCACGATTTGAAGATATATTTAATGGATTGAAGCGAGCCCATGGTTGCACGTACATTAATGATACCCCAAAAAACGGAGAGAAACTAAAAGGTAAATCTTTTATTAAAAGAGAACCTGTCACTTCTCAACTTTACGAAAATCATTTAAATGGAATTGAAGCAACGCTAGGTATTATACCTATTACAGATGACAACACATGTATATGGGGCTGCATTGATATTGATAGTTATGATGGCTTTGATCATCAAAAATTATTAGCTAAAATTAATTTATTAAAACTTCCATTAGTTGTGTGTAGATCTAAAAGTGGTGGCGCACATATCTTTTTATTTTCCAAAAAATTTATACAAGCAAAAATAATGAGAGATAAGCTCATAGAAATAAGAGCTATCTTAGGATTTGGAAACGATGAAATCTTTCCAAAACAAATAGAATTAAAATCAGAAGAAGACACAGGAAACTTTTTAAATCTTCCTTACTTTCAAGGAAATAAAACAACACGTTATGCATTTACTGAAGAAGGTAAAGCAGCTCCTTTAGAACAATTCTATGGTATCGTTGATCTTAAACGATGTACTATTGAAGATATTAAAGTTGAAAGACCTCAATCAGATTTTTCAGATGGACCTCCATGTATAGAAATACTGGCAGCCAATAAAATTGGTACAAATAGAAACTTAACTTTGTTTCATTATGCTGTCTTTGCTAAAAAGAAATGGAAAGATTGGAAAGAAAAGATATCTTCTTTTCATAAAGATTACATGATTGGAGATCTAGAACAAAATGAAATTGATAAAATTAAGAGTCAACATGAAAAACAGGATTGGGGGTTTCTTTGCAAAGAAGAACCTATGTGCAGTCATTGTGACAAAGATTTATGTAGAAAAAGAAAATTTGGTATAGGTAATGAAGCTACATTTCCTGAGCTAAGTGATCTCCAGGAAGTTAAATTAGAAGAACCTTATTATTATCTTAACGTTGATGGTAAACGATTAAGATTAGATAGTGCAAAACATTTAAGACAACAATCTTTATTTGAAGAAGCATGTATTGCTGGTGTGGGAATGCTTCCACCTACATTAAAAACAAAAGACTGGAAAGCTTTAATCAATGGTTTGTTAGCAGGGAGAGAAGAAATAGAAGCACCGGAAGGAATGAAAACAGTTGATCAATTAAAAGAACACCTAGAAGATTATTGTAGTGATAGACGTCAATCTAAACGTAAAGAAGATATAGATCTAGGAAATGTATGGAGTGATGAATCTTTTAACTATTTTAAATTTAGACATTTCTATTATGATCATTTACAAAGAAGAAGATGGTCTCATGATTATCAAAAGACTTCATCCTGGATGAAAGAATGGTTTGATGCTAAAAGTAAAGTCTTAGAAGTGGGAGCTAAAGAAAATAAAAAGAGTATTAGAGTTATGTATGTAACTAAAATTATAAAACAAAAAACAGATTTTAAATCACCTGGATATAAAACAGAGGTTCCTTACTAATGATTGGCGAACAATTATCTTTATTTGAAAACGATTCATCAGAAACAAGGATGAAAGATATTGATTCAGTGGATCTTCAAACACTTCCTGATGATCCTATGAGAATAAAATACGGAGATACATCTAAGAAAGTAATACAATATAAAGATCTTCCTCGAGAGACTTACTATATATTTAAAACAAATGGAATTAACAGATATAAAAAAGAACAAGGAAGCTTATTTCCTTATGTGCAAAATAAAAAGACTGGAAAAGTTTTAACTTGTAGCTCAACTCAAACTGATCTTTATCCTAAAGTAAATTTAGGTGGTCGTTTTATTGCTCGTATGCATCGGTTAGTTCTTCTAGCCTTTTCTATTCTTCCTAAAAATTTTAATGTTATTAGTGGATCTGATTTTTGGGTTGCTAATCATAAGGATGGAGACATTACTAACTATAAACTTTCTAACTTAAATTGGAAAACACAAAAACAAAACTGCGTTGCAGGAAAAAATAGTAACGACAGCAAGACTGTTCAAAAAAAGATTAATGAGTTTTTTTCATGAAGACAATTGTATTAGGACCACCAGGTACAGGTAAAACAGAAACATTATTAAACGAAGTAGAAACTCGTTTAAAGAGTAGTGATCCTGATAAGATTGGTTACTTTGCATTTACCCAGAAAGCGGCTCATGAAGCCAGGGACCGCGCAATTAAAAAATTTAATTTTAGCGAAGACGATCTTCCTTATTTTAGAACATTACATTCATTAGCTTTTAGACAACTAGGTTTAAAAAAAGAAAACGTAATGCAACCTCATCACTACAAAGAATTAGGTTCTTCTTTAAAAGTACCATTTTCTATTTCTGTAAATAACAATGATGAAAGTGGTGGCTTCTTAAGTTCGAATAGTCCTGAACTTAATATTATAAACGCAGCTAAACATAAACAGATTACTACACTGCAGCAGTATGATTTAGGTGAACACATTTCTGATGTATCTAGAGAAAAGGTCGAGATTTTATCAAATGAATTAGAAACATACAAGAAAGAAAAAAATTTAATAGACTACAATGATATGATTACACAATTTATTAAAAGCGATAAGTGTCCAAACTTTGATGTAACATTTATAGATGAAGCTCAAGATTTATCTAAAGTGCAATGGTCCATGACAGATAAAGTATTTCAAAATACAGGAGATTCTTTTATTGCTGGTGATGATGACCAGGCTATTTTTAGATGGGCCGGTGCAGATGTTGACTCTTTCATTGCATTAGATGGTAAAATAAATCAATTAATTCAATCATTTAGAGTACCTAGAAAAATACATAAATTAGCGGCAAACATTGTAAGCCGTATTACAAATAGAATCAATAAGAATTGGCTACCTTCTACACGAGAAGGAAATATAAAATGGTATGATAATTTTGAAGATATAAATTTAAAAGAAGGTAAATGGTTAGTGTTAACAAGAACCAACAATCAGTTACTTCCTCTTGAAGATTGTTTACATACAGATGGTATGTATTTTAAAAGTCGAAAGAAAAAAAATTATGAAGCTGATTTATATTCTGTAGCAATGGACTGGGAAAGATTAAGAAAAGGTTCTTTGTTAGATTATAAAAAGTGTCATGAAATTTTCAGTCACATGAGTCCCAGAGTTCTAGACAAGATAGCTATTCAAGGAATGGCAAAAGAAGGTTTTTATAGTTTAGAACAATTACAAAAGGACTTTGGTTTATCAACTGGGAAAGTCTGGTACGAAGCATTAGATGACGCACCGTTTCGTCGTGTAGAATATATTCGTTCTATGCGTAGTAATGGAGAAAAGTTAAATGAAGATCCAAGAATAAATTTGTCAACAATTCATGGTGCAAAAGGAGGAGAATGTGATAATGTAGTTTTATTGACTGATCTTACAAGAAACACGCAGAAAGGATACGATAGAAATCCTGACGACGAAGAAAGACTGTTTTACGTAGGAGCAACACGAACCAAACAGACCTTACATGTTGTAAGTTCTAAAGATAATTATAAAGGATACAAAATATGAGTATATACGAAAAACAAATAGGTGGATCTCACTATAAAAAAATGAAGATTCAGCCAAGTACATTTGTTCACGAGAACAAAATGTTATTTGCAGAAGGCAATGTAATTAAATACATTTGTCGTCATCCACATAAAGATGGAAGACAAGACATAGAAAAAGCAATTCATTACTGTGAAATGATATTGGAAAGAGATTACAAAAGAATTCCAATGACAGAAGCAGAAGAATATAGAAACGCAGGGATTACTAAAGAACAAGCAGAGAGAACCTATCCTCCACAAAATTCATGGGGAATGATTAAACCAGCTGAAACCTCAGGTAAAGAATGGGTGGAAGGCTATAAAGCATGGAAGGAATCACAATGAGTCTTCAACCTCCACTCTGGCAACCACAAACTGAATGGCTACCTCCTGAAGAGTTTCCAGACTTATCAAAATATAAAGAAATTGCTATCGATTTGGAAACCAAGGATCCAGACCTTATTAAGATGGGGTCGGGTTCTGTTACGGGAAATGGACATATTACTGGCATAGCGGTGGCCGTAGAAGGCTGGTCAGGCTATTATCCGATAGGTCATGAAGGCGGTGGCAACATGGATAAAGATCGTGTTGTTTCTTGGTTTAGAGACGTTCTTAAAACTGATTCTACTAAAATATTTCACAACGCTATGTATGATATTTCCTGGATCATGACTCTTGGTATACCTGAAATAAATGGAACTGTTGTTGATACCATGATTGCAACAGCTATCGTTAATGAAAATAGATTACGTTATGATTTAAATTCTTGTTCAAGAGAATATATAGGAACAGGAAAGAATGAAGCTGTCCTTTATGAAACAGCAAAAGCATGGGGTATTGATCCTAAAGCTGAGATGTATAAACTTCCAGCTATTTATGTAGGAGCTTACGCAGAAAAAGATGCAGAGATTACTTTAAAACTTTGGACCTATCTTAAACAAGAGATAATGAACCAGGATCTTGAAGCAATCTTTACATTAGAAACTGATTTGTTTCCTTGCCTGGTTGCGATGAGACATAAAGGTGTAAGAGTTGATGAAGAGTTAGCTCACAAACATAAAAAAGATTTATTAGAAAAAGAAAACAAGCTCTTGCATAAAGTCAAGCAAGAAACAGGTGTTGATGTACAAATTTGGGCGGCAAGAAGTATAGCACAAGTCTTTGATAAATTAAAGTTACATTATGATCGAACTGAAAAAACTCAAGCACCATCTTTTACTAAGAATTTTTTAGCTAATCACCCTAATAAAATAGTAAAACACATTGCTTATGCTAGAGAAATTAACAAAGCACACACAACTTTTATTGACACAATACTAAAACATGCTTACAATGGCCGGATTTATTCTGAAATAAATCAATTACGATCTGACAATGGCGGAACCGTCACGGGAAGATTTTCTTACGCACATCCAAACTTACAACAAATTCCAGCACGTAATAAAGAACTAGGTCCTATGATTCGTTCTTTGTTTTTACCTGATGAAGGACACACATGGGGTTGCTTTGATTACTCTCAGCAAGAACCAAGACTCGTTGTGCATTACGCAGCATTACAAAACATGTATGGAGTAAATGAAGTAGTGGAAGCCTACAAAGAAGGAGATGCAGATTTTCACAACATTGTAGCTGAGATGGCAGACATACCTAGATCACAAGCAAAAACAATTAATCTTGGTTTGTTTTATGGTATGGGTAAAAATAAATTACAAGCAGAACTTGGTGTCTCAAAAGTAAAAGCCGAAGAACTATTTAAAAGATATCATCAACACGTTCCATTTGTAAAACAACTTATGCAAGCAGTCATGCAACGTGCTCAGGAATCAGGAAAGATAAGAACACTCTTGGGTCGTGGTTGTCGGTTCCATTTATGGGAACCCGCAAGCTTCGGGATACATAAAGCATTACCACACGAAGCAGCGTTAGCGGAACACGGACCGGGGATTAAAAGAGCTTTTACATACAAAGCTTTAAATAAATTAATACAAGGATCAGCAGCAGATATGACTAAAAAAGCTATGTTAGACCTCTTTAGAGAAGGTATTATACCACATATTCAAGTACATGATGAGTTGGATATTTCGGTAAAAGATGATAAACAGGCTAGACGTATAATAGAAATAATGGAATCAGCAGTTGATTTAGAAGTACCAAATAAGGTAGACTACGAATCTGGTACGAACTGGGGAAACATTAAAAAACATAAATGGAGTTAATATGAAAATATTAGATCAAGTAGAACACTTATGGACAGATCATAAAAAATTAGTGATTGGTGCCGTAATTGTAATTATTATTTTAGCAATAGCATAATAGGATTTTATGTTGAATGGCTTATCTCAACGCGAACATACCTGTGACGTATGCACAGATCAGGAGAGAGTATCTTTATGATCTTAAAAAACATCATGGAGAAGTGGAAGACTGTATTATATTTGCAATGGCATCGATTACAGGGCGTCCCATATTGTTTCATGCAATTATGGAAAATGGTGCTGTCTTCTATCGTTTACCGATTAGCGCCTTCATCCAGCGAGGCTTTGATGTCAAAGAAGTTCCTCGGCCTAGACTTGACGAGTTGGAGCTTTGGAATTGTTTCAGTTACTATCCTGCTGTCACTTCTTTCGATATTCTAGATGGCCAACACGGCAAATACATAGGCAAAGATAAAAAATGGCATCCAGGTGCTTATCTTTTTACAGTTGACTGGGCTCATCCAGAGAGTAATATAGTAGACACAGATCATTCTGAAATCCCGCACGAACATAAGTGCGCCCACATCCTCGCTTTAGATGATGGTAATTATGCAGCGCAACCCAACAATAGATTAATATGGAGCATTCCTTCATTTACAGTGAAGAATGAAATTCCTAACTGGAAGGTACAAACAAGTGATTGGAATGTTGAAGATAGTAGTAGATGGCGTACTGAAGACACAGACAACTTCTTCTACGAAATTGAGGAGAAAAAAAATGATTAAAAAATATTGGAATCGTTTTATAAAATGGTTAACTAAAAGATATGAATAAATGTAAAGATTGTTTTTGTGACTGTCATTGTAATGTCAAAGGACACTCAGATAGTACGGGCGTATGCCCATGTGAAAAATGTAATTGTAATCCCCAGGGAGCTACAGTAAATAACGATGAGTGTGAAGCATGCCAATAGACGAAACAAAATGCTGCAATATGCACAGCAAAAAAAGAGAAGAAGCTGGAACATGTTGTCAGCAGCACGAACTGCAAGAAAAAAACGAGCAAGACACTTACGAGTACAAAGCCAACACCAAAGGTAAACCCGATGAACATAGCGGATCTATTTAAGAAAAATATTATTTTTATTCCTGTCGTTGCTTCTTTAGTCGTAGGAAGTTTTACGTCTATTCGATACGTACTTAATCTTACACAAACCATTAACGAATCAGAAACACAAATTGTAAATCTTCAAAGAGATTTAGATGTTGCTCAAAAAGAATTAACTAAGATGAACACACGACTATCATCAGCAGAAGCTACATGGCAGATGGCAGAAAATTTATACAGAACTCTTGCTGACCAGGTCAGAGAGCATTCGTATGATATTAAGGATTTAAATAGGTAATTATGTATGGAGATTCTCAGTATGAATTACAAATTTACATTGATTCTTTTTATAATGTTATTTTTATTAGCAGTCTTTGGTGGACCAGCGCATTCTAGAAATGATTATCTTAACGAGTATAATTCAAGATGTGGAGATTTTGAAACTAGAATAGAAGCAGAAGACCGAGAAACAGATTATGTTTATGGCACTGGAGATTCCGAACAAAATAATTATAGATTAAATTTTACCTACAGAAAATATTTAGGGGTAGATTGTCAAACGGTAGAAGATAACCTAAATCTTAAACAACAATTAGAGCTAATGAAGATGTGTGGTCGAGTTAATAACAATCCATCCTTAGCACACAATCCTAATTTTGCCTTGTTAGTAGGCAAATGTAGAGGTGTGTCTCCAACTAAAGTAGACAACAGACCTGAAGACTCTAAGAGTTATTGGGATGACTTAAAAGATGAGTATAAACTAGAGAATCCAGGCACCAAGTTAATGGGAGATAAGTTCATCAAGAAAAAAAGTTTGAAAATGCCTCCAAAAGACTTTATACTTCCAGAACCAAAACCGGAGATAAATGAGTAAACCATTAAAAATATCTGAAGAAGCATCTGTACAGATGCCGATGAAGACCGTAGCCTCCCTGATCGCGCTCGTCGCAATCGGAACCTGGGCTTATTTTGGGATTATTGAGACTCAAAATAAACTTTTAACTAAAGTAGAACTGATGTCTTCTGATCTCAAAATGAATACAGAATTTAGAATCAAATGGCCACGTGGACAATTAGGTTCATTACCTGCAGACTCGGAGCAATTTATGATGATCGAGGACCTTTACAAAGCCGTAGATAAAATTCAATCAGTTATCGAAGATGGCATGCACAATAAAGTAAATATAGAATTTTTAACTAAACAAATGAACAAAGCTCTTAATGACATTGAAGAACTTAAAGACTCAAACAGAGAAATACATTATAAGAATGGGAATGGAAATTAAATGGAGACCGTAGTAGCATTATTAATGTTCGTAAATTTTGAAATCAAGGAGCATCGTATCCAGGACTCAATGGGAATGTGCCTTCGCGGAAAACGCGAAGCGGAACGCCAGTACAGTGAAACGGTGACCTACAAATGCATTAAATCTCTTGCAGAACTAGAAACAAATATAGATGGCTCGATCGCAATCAAAAAACTTATACTCAAATGAAAAAGTACGTAATCCTATTGCACAAATACTTAGACTCTTCAAACCGAAAGTCATCAAAAACAAAAAAGCGTACACGCGCAAACAAAAGCACAGGTCAAGAGAAACTAGCTGACCTGGTGGAAGCCATCGGTAAGCACATGTTTAATACTCGCGTAAAGATGGAATGGGGTAAGTGTCCTCATTGTACTGCTGTCACTCAAATGATTAGTACCACTGAAAATTATTATAGATGCGCAAGCTGTGAAGAAGTTGTGCGTCAATATGTCAATGGTTGTATTAAATACCTACCTTTAAATACTAATTCTTTAAACAGATAATGGCTAAAAGACCGTTGTTTGGCGTATCCAACTACAAGAAACAAACACCTAAAAAGCGGCCTGGTAGACATGCCAAGCATTACTCAAAACGTATTCCAAGACGTAAAAAATCTGTGGGACAGGGTTGACAATCATCATCTAATATCCTATATATACAGAAAGAAAGGAAAACTATGAAAAAAAGAAAAATACATAACGACGTAGAAGTGGAAACAACAAGTTGTTATCAGTTCTATAATACCGTGACGAAAGTAATGCTATTTGTAGATGCATTTACTTTTGAAGAAGCTATGAATAAATTTGATTTATCTATACACAAGCATAGAGAAGATTGGAGAATCTTTGTAGAATGTAATCTGGAGCCTGCATGAAAAGTCTAAAAGCAGCCATGAAAGATAAAGATATGAAAGCAATGTATGCTTTCTATAAACATAAATATAAAGGTAAAGATTCTTTTAAACTTTATGTAAAAAACGTACTTGAGTTTTTTAGAATCACTATGGATATTTATTGTTTTGGAGACACAGGAGTTCCTAAAGGATGTGGAAAAGGTCCTAATGGTAATGGTGAATGGAGTCGAGCAGATGCTATTTACTACTGGTATAATAAGTGTAAAATAAAGCGTAAAGATATTAATAAATATTTCTATTCAGTGGATGATTTTAGTCCATATTCATGAAAGTTATAGTTATACTATTACTTACTGCTAATCTCACGGTCCAGGAAATACGACTCCCGACCCATGGTCTTGATTGTGGTCAGCTAGGTAATGCCTGGCGAGAAGCACACACCACGCACCGCGGATCTGGGAGTGACCAGGGAAACTATTTGCCGAATGGTAATCTCATGTTTGCTTATTATTGCGAATAGTCCCGTTGAGTTCAGAACGAACATCTAAACGGGATCAAAAGGTGAGAAGTAATTCTCGTATACACAATCTTGCCACAATTGTCAAGTTGTTTTATCCGGTATCTCTTTACACGCGAATTTTATATAGATTTCGTGTTCGTTTATATATTCATCCCCCATTACATTCAGTAATTCTAAAGAATCATTATATCCTCGATACATACAACTGGACCAATCCTCAAACAATTGCTTGTTTTGGAATGGCGCCTGACATTCGCCTGCGACAGCAGAACAAATGATCATCATTAATGCTATTTTCATGTTGACAATCCTAGTCCAAAATCCTATATTATAGTTTATGGAAAGTGAGAAATTATTAAATCTCGTTAAATTTATTAGCAGAGAAAACGTCAGATTGAAAGCAAAAGTTCAAGCTTTAAAAGATGAAGTCGAAGCTCTCCATGTACTCTTAACTCAAAAGGAAAAACAAAATGACAGATATAACTAAATACAGAAACATTTCAGTGACCCACGCAGTGTATGCTGATCTAGAAAAAATTTCTAGAAATACAGTGCCAGGTGTGAAACTTTCTATTAGTAAAACGGTTGAATCATTGAGCGCCGCAGAAAAACAAAGACTTAATGGAAGACTAAGCAAGGAAAAAAAATGAAACGATCGGGCCCCGCTAACCAAAACGCTTACAGTTTAACAGGTGGACGTGGTTTAGAACCTGAGCAGTATCTTTGGATTGCTGTCCTGGCACGAGCATTACATGATGCGTTTGGAATTACGGATTACTCCGAATCCAAACGAGCCTTGTCTTGGCTCAATGGCTACAGTAAAGATTTTCGTTTGGTGTGTGAACTTGCCGGACGAGAACCCAAATACGTTAAAGACAAAATACAAAAACAATTAGATGAAAGAGAGGCATACTTTGAACAATTACAAAAAACGTACCCACACCGCAATCTGTCCCACATGTAAAGGCAACGGGTATTTAAGATTTAAACAGACCCTAATTAAACTATGGAATTGGGATCTAGGATATAGTAGAATGAAAGATTGTGAAACATGTGAATCACAAGGAGAGATAATTTATGATGAACCCAAGATGGTACAGGCTTTTAATGCTGGCTATGGTGCTAAGCATAACGGCTGTCCTCATAACTAGCTGCAGTGAGTTTGCTCTACTGGCATCAGGTAGTTCTATTGCTGTATCTCAAAACGCATACGTTAAAGCCTATAATGGTATTGACGTGTTGACGATTGTTAAAACGGATAAAGATATTAAAAGACATTTATATGACCAAATCAAAGACGCAAAAAAGAGAACGAGGACGCAAGTGGGATGGGCGAAGTCGTATTTCAACAAGTAAGTATAAAAAGAATTATAACGAAATTAACTGGGGAAACCTGGACGAGATCTCACAAACGATGAAAGAGGATTATGAAAGAAAGAACACTAGCTCAGATACGTGAGCATTTACAGTGGGTTTATAGACAACCCGACTATTACACTAACCGAAGAAAGGCGAACAAAAAATATTATTCTAAACCCATTAACCAAGAGAAGAAGCGTGCCTACATGAAGGAGTATGCGGCACGACCCGAGAATATCGCGAAGCGAAAAAAATTATATCAGAAAAATTATCATAAAAAATCTAAGATTAAACGTGATAAGAAAGCTTATGTTAAGATGTATAACTCTTTGTTTTGTACTAAGGTTAAGCGACATGAATGGTATGTGAATAAGAAAATAAAAGATTATGAAAAAGAAAAAAACGAAAACTTGCACGCACAGAATGTTGAAAGACTTACTAATGTCTAAAGAAGAGGATCAATTGAAAGATCTCTTTGATTTATGTTATCAGAACGCTTTACGTGAAGCGGATAAAACGAATCCTCAAATGGTTGCCTCAACGTACATGGCCATTGCGATGCGTATTTATAAAACGGTCCTGAGCGCCGACGAATATGAGCGCATGCTCCATGTTATTCAAGAGACTGAAGTCGAGCCTTACGAAGATGCGGAGACTTTACATTGAACCCATTTTTTAAAATCGTATTTCTAAGCTTAAGTTCCATGGTCCTTGTTTCGTTGTACATGTTGATTTGGGGGATCCAGTGAAGCACTCTGATAAATTCAAATACATTACTGCTACCAGCTACACGGATCACGGCTCGCGGACCTATGATGTTAAAGGTGTAAGATTGCCGTCGGTTACAACTATCCTTGCAAAAACAAAAGATCAGAGTTATATCAAGCGCTGGAAGGAAAAAGTTGGTCATGAAGAGGCAGAGAGAATTAAGAATCATTCAAGCAAGCGGGGGACTAGCATGCATAAGTTCTTGGAAAAATACGTCGAGGGGTTTGGTTATCAAGACCTTACGCCTATTGGTCGTGAGGCAGCTCCGATGGCTCAAAAAATTATTGAGATTGGTTTAACTCCTGTTACAGAATATTACGGCTCAGAAATTACACTTTACTACCCAGGTTTATACGCAGGCTCAACAGACTTAGTTTGTATGCACAATGACATGGAAACAATCATTGACTTTAAGCAAGCGAACAGACCTAAGAATCCTGAATGGATTGAGGACTACTATCTGCAAATTGCAGCGTATTGCATGGCCCATGACGCTGTTTATGGCTCTAACATTAGGCAAGGTATTATAATGGTATGTACTCCTGACCTATATTTTCAAGAGTTTAGATTCCAGGATGCTGATTTACGCAACTGGAAGTGGAAATGGCTAGAAAGACTCAATATGTATCATGAGTTGAAAAGAGACTACAAAGAAGAAGCTCAGATAGATACACAGGCATTATTAGCCGAATTCGAGAAAGATTCCTGACATATAGGGATATAGAAACTTTTCACTACCTCA
>WLWG01001585.1_pt1 | contig 19887 bp, 24 predicted proteins | sample 6712871 | NCBI WGS metagenome assembly WLWG01 (sample SAMN12718693, study PRJNA515312) | sponge metagenome | isolation source: marine sponge | host: Mycale hentscheli | place: New Zealand: South Island, Marlborough, Capsize Point | collected 2003-05-01
CACCTATCAAAACTGCAATGGAAGGTGACTTCGATACAGGTAATATGAGATTTAAAGCTAGAGAAAGATACAGCTTTGGTTGGTCAGACCCAAGATGTATATTTGGTAACGGAAACTTACCGACTAGCTAATAGTCAATATATTTAACCCTTAGGGTTACTTTAAAGGGGCGGTGTTCACATCGCCCCTTTTTTTATGTATAATAAAAAGACCTAGATAAATAATTATTATGTAGACTGACTAGGCAGACGGTATAGAGACTACATAACGAACGCTATACAAAGGAGAAAATTATGGCAACTACTACTTTTTCGGGACCGATAAAAGCGGGAACGATTTCAAACACTACAGGAACTACAGTTGGAACTAACATTGCTAATGTTGGCCAAGTTGTAATGGCTCAATCAGTTAAAATTGATATTATTGGTGCTTCACACTTAAATCAAGTTTGTGCTGTTGTACCCGCTAATTCACAAATTGTTGATGTAATTCTAAATGTTACTACAGTAAACAATGATGGTGGTGCAGCAACTGCTTCAGTTGGAACTGCAGCAGATGCAGATGCATTTATAGCTACAGCTAACGTTAAAGCTTTAGCAACTACTCATGGTACATTAGATACTGAAGCAACTAATGTTGGAACTACTGATTTACAAGTTCTAGCTGACTTTACTGGTGCTAATGGTGATGGTACTACTGGTGCAGCTACAGTTACTGTTCTGTACATGCAAAATAATTCTGTACAAGACGCAGTAGACTTATAATAATTAAATAGTGGCTCCTTCGGGAGCCACAACTAAAGGAGAAAATTATGTCAGGCGGAGGAAGTTTTAGTTCAGACCAAAAAGTACTTAACATGACTACAGTTGGTGCAGATACATTAGCAAAAACTGGAAGAATGAGAATTACTTCTATTCAGGGTGAAGGTATTGCAAGTTCAACAATTATCTTTTACGATTCAGCTGATGCATCATCACCTGGAACTGCAATTGCTACATACAATTTCAATACAGAAGGTTTAGAAGTTTATGTACCAGGTTCCGGTATTCTTTTTAAAGAAGGACTTGTTTATAATCTTGCAGGTGCTGGTGGAAGTATAACAATTACATACACAGGCTAAGATGAGTAAATTTAGATTAACATATGCAGGCGGGAAATACGCAGGTAAAAAAATAGTTGATCTTGTTAAAAGTTTAAAGCGTAACGTAGCTACCAAAAAAAGAAATAAAAGTTTTGAAAAAGCTCATGGTTATAAACCTAACAAAAGTACAGCTAAACCATTTCAGAATGTTTCTAGTAGCGGAAGTAATAGTAAATCAGCTATTATCCCAGCTAAATCACAATCACAAAGAGGAAGTTCTTTTAAAATTCATAAAGTAAGAGGTAAAGGTGCTAATTCATTAAGAGGAATGGGTTCAGGAAGAGATATTGGTTCTTCAGGTTCTGCAGAATCTTGGAGAAGGGATATGGAAAGATTAACGAATATGCCTTCTTTTAATGAACTTACAAGATCAGTATTTAAGAAAAAAAGAAAAGCTCTTGGTGGTGTTGCTAGTTTTAAAAGAGGCGGAGATAATATGCCTGCTAGAAATAAAAAAAATTTTAGATCTACTAAAAGTGGTGCAGGTATGACTGCTGCAGGTGTTGCAGCCTACAGAAGAAAAAACCCTGGAAGTAAATTAAGCACAGCTGTTACAGAAGATAATCCAGGTAAGAAAAGAGCAGCACGTAGAAAATCTTATTGTGCAAGATCAGCAGGGCAGATGAAAAAATTTCCTAAAGCTGCAAAAGATCCTAATTCTAGATTAAGACAGGCAAGAAGACGTTGGAAGTGCTAGTTTATGGCATACTTGAATGCTGACATACCACCTATATACTGCAAGATAAGAAAGGAATATTTATATGATCTTAAAAAACATCAAGGAGAGTCTGTTGACTGTTGTATCTTTAGTGTGGTCTCTATTACAGATCGCGCACTCTTATTTAACATTATGTTACCAAACGGTGCGTGTTTTTGGCGTTTGCCTATATCAGCGTTTTTTCAAGAAAAATTCAATAGAGCCGAAGTGCCTGATATGCCGATCGACCAGCTTCAATTGTGGAATTGTTTTAGTTATTATCCTAGTGTTCATTGCTTTAGTTTTCTAAGAGGTAAAAGAGGAAAATATTATGGAAAAGATAAAAAAAATTATCCATTCGAATATTTATTTACCATTGATTGGGGTCACCCAGAAGGAAACATTTTGGATACGGAACATTCTGAAATACCCGCTGAACATAAGTGTGCGCATATATTGGCTCTTGATGACGGCAATTATGCAGCTCAGCCTAATAATCGTATTTTGTGGGATGCTCCTAACTACACTGTTGGTGACGGGGTTCCAGACTATTCGGTGCAAACTACAAAGTGGAATGTTGAAAATAAAGACTGGCTTACAGAAGATAGTGACAAAATGTTTTACGAAATAGATAAAAATGATTGATAAATTTATTTATAATTTTTTTGGGTTACTAGACAAAGCAGCAGGATGGGTTGATAATATATTCTTTAACAAAAAAAAGAAAAAGAAATAATTATGGAGTATCAGAGGATGAATTATTATTTTACAGGTGCTTTAATTGTAGCTTTTGTATTAATAGCTCTTTTTTTACAACCAGGATATATACCTAGATGAGTAACAAACCACTAAACATCGGAGACGAGGCACGCGTGCAGATGCCGATGAAGACGGTAGCCTCCCTGATCGTGCTCGTTGCAATGGGCGTGTTCGCTTATACGGAGCTGACTGCGAGGTTGGTATCGTTAGAGACATCACGTGAGTTGTTTGAGAATGATTTACTTAAAAAATCTGAACAAGTCCCTACGGATCAAGAGCAACATTTTTTATTGGAGGATTTGTACAAGACCGTTGAGAAATTACAGTCTACTCAAGAAATGAATATGACAAACAAGGTAAATATAGAATTTTTAAAATCACAATTAGAAAAAGCGTTAAATGATATTGAAGAACTAAAAGATAAGGTAAGACAAAATGGAAACGGTCATTAGTACAGTAGTTGCACTTTGTATGTTTGTAGCAGGAGAATTAAAGGAACACAGAATCCAACCTGCAATGTCAGATTGTTTAAAAGGAAAGAGGGTTGCAGAACGTACAGCAAATGATAATATTAAATACATGTGTGGAAAAGTAGAAGCAGAGCTAGAAGAAAATATAGATGGATCAAAGGCCATTAAAAAAATTGTAAATGAATCTAAGTAGAAATTTTTCTCTTCAAGAGCTTATTAAATCAGATACAGCGATACGTAAGGGTATAAATAACAATCCTAGTTCTGGTCAAATTGAAAAATTAAAAGCATTATGTGAAAATATACTGCAACCAGTGCGAGATCACTTTGGCAGAGTAAAAGTAACATCAGGATTCCGTAGTGAAGATTTGTGTCTTGCCATAGGGTCGAGTCGAAACAGCCAACATGCAAAAGCTGAGGCGGCTGACTTCGAATGTGTTGGAGTTGACAACGCTGAGGTTGCTGATTGGATTAAAAAGAATCTTCAGACAGATCAATTGATCCTCGAGTACTACACACCCGGAGAACCCAACTCGGGCTGGATACATTGTAGCTGGATACCTGAAGGAAGACGAGAACAATTTTTACTTGCACACAGAGTAGAAGGTAAAACTAAATATAAACCCATAATAGGAAAGGCTAAAGATTTAGTATAATGGCAATAGGACGAGGACAAATACCTGCACAAATAGATGGTAAGTTGAGAGGTGCTAGAGGTGAAAAAAAGAAAAAATTACAAGTTAAAAAGAAACTTAATAGCAAAAAACCTAAGGTCTTCAAAGTTTAGTCAAAAAGTGATACAATCCAAGAAATTGTACAACCGTAAAAAGGATATTAATGGCAACTTCAGGGACTACGACATTTGATTTATCTATAGAAGAAATCATACAAGAGGCTTACGAAAGATGTGGCATGGCTACAACAAGTGGTCATAGTTTAAGATCTGCAAGAACTAGTCTTAATTTATTATTTGCAGAATGGGCAAATAGAGGTATTCATCTTTGGAAAGTTGCTTTACATGAAAACACTTTAGTTTCTGGACAAGCAGAATATAGTGTAAGTGCAGGTGTAAGTGATGTATTAGAAGCTTTTGTATCTTCAACTGCAGCTGGAGCAAACACAGCTAATACACAAGATGTTGCTTTAACAAAAATTGATAGATCTGCTTATTCTGCTCTTCCTAATAAATTAGCTGTAGGTCAACCATCACAATATTATGTTGATAGACAAGACACTCCTAAAATATATTTATATCAAGCACCAAATTTAAGTACATACACAGTTTTAAAATATTATGTAATAAAAAGAATTGAAGATGCAGGTTCTTATACTAATGATGCAGACGTAGTATTTAGATTTTTACCCTGTATGGTAGCAGGTCTTGCTTATTATTTAGCAATGAAAAACGCACCAGAATTAGTTCAACAAAATAAATTAATATATGAAGATCAATTGAAAAGAGCATTGGATGAAGATGGACAAAGAGCATCAACATACATTACTCCTCAATCATTTTATCCTAATGGAGTTTGATAATGGCAAAATGGGCAACAGGTAAAAGATCACAAGCAATTTCAGATAGATCTGGAATGGCTTTTCCTTATACTGAAATGGTAAAAGAATGGAATGGTTCTTTAGTTCATTATTCTGAGTTTGAGCCTAAACATCCTCAGATTAGACGTAGACACGCAACCTCTGATGCAATAGCTTTACAAAACACTAGATCACAAAGATTTCAACAACCACAAACAGTTGCTAATAATGATACTACCAAAGCTAATTCTGGAGGAACTATGGTTGGTGTAGCTAACCTAACCCTTCCTGGTAATTTTGCTTTTATCACAGCTCAACCTGCAAATGTTTTAACAAGTGCTGGTGTTGTAATAAGCACTATGAAACCAGCTGATCCTTCTTTACAAAATAGAAGAAGAAAATTAATTATAACAACAGGAACAGTAACAGTGAGTATTACATAATGGCTATAAGTTATTCAGATTTTTTAACACAAATAAGAAACTTTACTGAAGTAGATAGTAATGTTTTAAGCGATACAATTATCGGACAATTTATAAGAAATGTAGAATTAGATGTTGCAGGTAAAGTTGATTATGATGACACTAGAAAATATGCAACATCGTCATTTACTGCAAGCAAAAGATATTTAGTTACCCCTGCAGATTTCTTATTAATTAGATCTCTACAAGTATTTAGTACTACTGATCAATCTGGAACTAGAACTTTTATGGAAAAAAGAGATACTAGTTTTATAACAGAATTTAATGGAGCTGGATCTACAGGATTACCAAAATATTATGCTAACTGGGATGAAACATCTATTGTAGTTGCACCTACACCAGATCAAGCATATGCAGTACAATTAAATTATATCATCACACCCCCTAGCTTTACATCAAGTAACAATACTTACTTATCAGAATACCAACAAGGTATGCTTTTAGATGGCGTTTTAGCAGAGGCTTATGGATTTTTAAAAGGACCGATGGATATGTACAATCTGTATAAAAGTAAGTATAATGAAGGTGTACAGAATTTTGCTCTCCAACAAATGGGGAGAAGAAGACGAGCAGAATACGATGATGGGGTACCAAGAGTTAAGATACCTTCACCATCACCATAAAATTAAAGGAGAACTATTATGGCTATAACAACTAACGCAATTTGTAATTCTTTTAAAAAAGAATTACTTCAAGGAAAACACGACTTTGATACATCATCTGATACATATAAATTAGCGATGTATACATCATCAGCAACTTTAGGTGCTTCAACAGAAAACTATGCAACAAATCCAGGTGGTGGATCAAACACTGAAGTTACTTCATCAGGATACACTGCAGGCGGTAAAGCACTTGTTAATCAAGGTGTAAAAGTATCATCAGCGATAGCAATTACTGACTTCGCTGATTTATCTTTTACAGGAGTAACATTAACAGCTAGAGGAGCTTTAATTTACAACACAACAACTGACGGTGGTTCAAATACTACTGATGCTGTTTGTGTTTTAGATTTCGGTGGAGATAAAACTGCAACTGCAGGAACATTTACAATTCAGTTCCCTGCATTTACAACATCTGCAGCAATATTAAGATTAACGTAAGGAGAAGTTTAAATGGCACTTGTCATTAACGATAGAGTTAAAGAGACAAGCACCACTACAGGCACTGGAACATTAAACCTTGGTGGAGCTGCACTAGACTTTGAATCATTTGTTTCTGGAATAGGAACAGGTAATACTACCTACTATGCTATTTCACAAGCTGGAACAGGTAATTTTGAAGTTGGTATAGGAACTGTTACTGACGCAACTCCTGATACTTTATCAAGAGACACTATTCTTTCAAGTTCTAATTCTGACAATGCTGTCAATTTTGGAGCAGGGAGTAAAGATGTATTTTGCACTCAACCTGCATCTAAAGCAGTATATTTAAATGCTGCTGGAGATCCAGTTGGTGCAGCAAGTGTAGGGGAGGCTACAGCTTTAGCTGTAGCATTAGGATAAATTATGGCAAATAATTTTAAAGTTAAAACTTCAGATAACTCTAGTACGAATGCAGATACATTCGCTACAATTTATACTGTACCAAGTTCGACCACTACAATTGTATTAGGTTTAACAATTGCAAACTTATTGAGTCAGTCTATTGAAGGAACTGTGTTTTTAGAAAATGCTGATGGAGATAATGTTAACATAGCAAAACTAGCCGCAATCCCTGCTAAATCTGCATTAGAACTAATGACAGGTAATAAATATGTAATGGAGACAGGAGATGTACTTAAAGTAAAATCAGATGTGGCAAACAGCTTTGATGTTACTTTATCAATAATGGAGATTACTTAATGCCTAGTTATATTGGTAATACTCCTGTACAAACTATTGAATTAGCTGATAATGAAGTAACTACACCTAAAATAAATGATGCCGCAGTAACTACAGCTAAAGTAAATGATGATGCAGTAACAGCTGCTAAATTAGCTAATTCTATTAATTCAGAGATTGCTGCTAACACAGCTAAAGTAACTAACGCTACACATACAGGTGAGGTAACAGGATCTACAGCATTAACTATTGCTAATGATGCAGTTACAACCGATAAAATATCAGATGGTGCAGTTTCACTTGCAAAACTTTCTGCTACAGGAACAAAAGACAATACAACTTTTTTAAGAGGAGATAATACTTTTCAAGTTGTTAGCACAGATCTTGTTGATGATACTACACCACAACTAGGTGGTAATTTAGATGTAAATAATCAAGATATTGTTTCTACTTCAAACGCAGATATTGATATTATTCCAAACGGGACTGGTAAAACAAATTTTGGTGGTACAAATGGTATTGTACTTCCATCTGGAACTACTGCGCAAAGAGTAAATACAACTGGTGTATTAAGATTTAATACTACAACTGGATTAGCAGAATATTTTAATGGATCCGAATATAAATCTCTTGATGCTCCACCAACTATTAGTTCAGTATCACCTACTGAAGTAGACAGTAATGCAGGTGGAAATCAAACAATAGTTATTACTGGTTCTGGTTTTGCTTCTGGTGCTACTGTAACTTTTGTTGGTGCTAGTGGAACAGATTTTAATGCAACATCTTTGACAGTAGATAGTAATACACAAATTTCAGCAGTCTCACCTAAATCATCTTTTTTAAATGCTCAAGAACCTTATGGTGTAAAGGTCATTAATACTTCTGGATTAGCAGCAACATTAGCTGGTCAAATTAGTATAGACACTGATGTTGCTTGGACAACTTCAGCAGGTTCTTTAGGTTCTATTCAAGATAGTGCAACAGGAACACATTTTACAGTTGTAGCAACAGACCCAGACGGTGATACAATTACTTACTCAGTTACAGTAGGTTCTTTACCTGCGGGTTTATCATTAAATTCTGCAACAGGCGCTATTTCTGGAGATCCAGATACTGTTACAGGCGACACAACTTCAACTTTTAGTATAACGGCAACTACAACAAACGCTAGTGCAGTCAGAGAATTTTCAATTACAGTTACAACATCACCCTACAGTGCAGACTTTTTAGTTATCGCTGGTGGTGGAGGTGGTGGTACTGGTCAATTCGGTGATCAAGGTGGTGGCGGAGGCGCTGGAGGTTATAGAAATTCTTATAATAATGAAAGTTCTGGTGGTAATAGTTCTTCTGAAAGTGCTTTTACTTTTAATCCAGGAACAGTTTACACAGTCACTGTAGGTAGTGGAGGTGGAAGTTCATCTCAAGGGAATAGCTCATCTATTTCTGGTTCAGATATATCAACTATTACATCTGTCGGTGGTGGAAGAGGAGCTACTAATAATAGTTCAAACGCTGGTCAAAACGGTGGTAACGGAGGTTCTGGTGGAGGTGCAGCTAGTGCTGACATTTCAGTTTCTGGAGGTTCTGCAACTTCAGGTCAAGGATCTAATGGTGGAAGTCGAAGTGGTGGCGGAAGTCACTCATCCGCAGGTGGAGGTGGTGCTGGTGCTGCAGGTGGAAATGGAAGCGGTCAAAGTGGTGGAGATGGAGGAAATGGTTTATCTTCTTCAATATCAGGCTCATCAGTCACAAGAGGTGGTGGCGGTGGTGGTGCGAATAATGGTAGCGCAAGATCAGGAGGTTCTGGCGGAGGTGGAACTGGTAGAAATGGTTCAGACGGAACAGCAAACACTGGCGGTGGCGGTGGTGGTGCTAGAAGTGGTGGTTCAGGAGTTGTAATACTTCGTGTTCCTACTGCTAGTTATTCATCAACTACAACAGGCTCTCCTTCAGTTTCAACATCTGGTTCAGACACAATAATGGTATTTAACAGTAGTGGGAGTTACACAGGATAATGGCTAATTTTGCAAAATTGGGAGTAGGAAATATAGTTGAAAGAGTAGAAGTAGTATCTAATGATATTGCAACTACTGAACAAGCAGGTGTAGAATTCTTACAAAATTTATATAAAGACAGAACTGTTTGGAAACAAACTTCTTATAATGGAAACATAAGAAAAAACTTTGCTGGAATTGGTTACCAATATGATGAAGGAAGAGATGCTTTTATAGCACCTAAACCTTTTGACTCTTGGGAATTAAATGAAGAAACTTGTATATGGGAACCACCTGTTGTTTATCCTTCAGACGGGTCAGAGTATTCTTGGAATGAAGAAACTAAAAATTGGGATATAATAGTATATGAGGAAACTGAATAATGGGAAAAGCACGAAACTTAGCTAATCTTTTAAATGCAAGTGGTGATGTAAAATCAGATCACTTAGATAATGTACCTGCAAGTAATGATGCAAGCGCACTTTCTACAGGAACTTTACCTGCAGCAAGATTACCTGGAAACATTACAGATACAGGAACAGAAGGTACTAAGATTGCGTCAGGTACTACAGCACAACGAGGGTCTACTACAGGTCAAATAAGATTTAACACAGATACAGGATTAGCAGAATATTTTGATGGAAGTAATTTTAAACCTCTTGACGCTCCACCAACAGTTCAATCAATATCACCTGCAAATATAGCTGAAAGTAATTTAGGTTCTAGTCAAACTGTTGTTATTACTGGTTTTAGTTTTTCAACTACAGTCACAGCAAAAATAATAGGTAATGATGGAACAGAATTTACACCTGCTTCAACGACAAGAAATAGTTCTACACAAGTTACTATTACTACACCTACAAATTTAACAGTTAACAACGAACCATATGATATAAAAATAACTAATTCTTCAAGTTTATCATCTACTCTATTAGACGCATTATCAATTAATGACACACCAGTATTTTCTACTGCAGCAGGTTCTTTAGGAACACTAGCTGATAATGATAGAGCATCATCAAATTTAACTCCGATTGCATTTACAGATGAAGAAAGCTCACCAACAGTTTCAGTTACATCTGGTTCTTTACCTTCAGGAATAACTTTAAATTCTAATGGTACTTTTTCTGGAACTGCAAATCCTGTAGGTTCAAATACTACATCAACTTTTACAGTTACAGCAACAGATGGGGCAGAAACAGCAACAAGACAATATACAATTACAGTTCAAGCACCTGTAATTACTTTTGCTACTGCAGCAGGTTCTATTGGAAGTTTTACTGAAGCTACTAGACAGAGTTATAGTTTAAGTCCAGTAACAGCTACGGTTACATCAGGTACATTAAGTTACGCTGTTCAATCAGGAAGTTTACCTAATAGTTTATCATTAAACACCTCAACAGGTGCAATTACAGGCACACTAGATGGAGTTACGTCATCAACAACTTCTACGTTTACTATAAGAGCAACGACAACTTCAGCATCAGTAACTGCTGATAGACAATTTACAATTACAGTATTACCCCCAATTACAATAGCAATAACATCAGGAAGTATTGTTGCAGGATTAAGTAGTACACTAGCTTTATCTGCAACAAATACAGACGGAACAGTTGATGTAATATTTAAGGAAGGTGACACTACACTAGCAACAGTATCAAATCAGTCTGTTAGTAGTAATGCCTTGTCTGTAACAGTACCAAGTGCTGTTTATAATCAAAGTTCAGGAGACACAATTAAAATTACAGTTGATGATGGTGGAAATGTATCTAATGAAGTAACCACAACTATAGCAAGTGCACCTAGTGGAGGTTCTATTAGTACATCGGGTTCATATCGTATTCACACATTTACTTCATCTGGAACTTTTACTAATGGAATTGCAAATTTATCTGTAGAATATTTAATCGTTGCTGGTGGCGGAGGTGGAATGGGCAGACATGGAGGTGGTGGAGGAGCAGGCGGTTATCGTACTGCTACAACTAGCATTTCTGCAACTTCGTATTCAGTTTCTATTGGTGGTGGAGGTTCTTCATCAGGTGACCCTGGAGGAGGTTCTCCTGGAGGTAACCAAGGAGGTCGAGCCGGTGATGGAAGTAACTCATCTGCATTAGGAATTACATCTAATGGTGGTGGAGGTGGATCTACCTACGGTAATGGTGGAAGTGGTGGCTCTGGTGGAGGAGGTGGTTGGGCTTCTTCTGGTGGTTCTGGAACTTCTGGTCAAGGAAATAATGGTGGTGTTGGTCCTCCTAGTAGTACTAGCGGTTACGGAAGTGGCGGCGGCGGAGGTGCAAGCTCTGCAGGCGGTGGCGGTGGTAACTCAGGCGGTGGCGGTGGTAATGGTTCATCTTCATCAATAAGTGGTAGTTCAACAACTTACGCTGGTGGCGGAGGTGGAGGAGCATACAATGGTAATCATGGTTCTGATGGTTCTGGAGGTGGAAGTACATCAAACAGAGGTGGCGGTGGCCGAGGTGGTGGTGAAAATGGATACAGATCTTCTCAAAGTGGTGGATCTGGTATTGTTATAATAAGGTATCAATTATAGAATAAAATTATGGCACATTACGCAAAAGTAAATAACGGAATAGTAGAAAAAATAATAGTAGCGGAAGCAGATTATTTTGATACTTTTATTGATAATAGTCCTGGAGAATGGATACAAACTTCTTATAATACAAAAGGTGGTGTTTATTACGAACCTAACACTGATACACCAAGTGATGATCAATCAAAAGCTTTAAGAAAAAATTATGCTGGTATAGGTTATACTTATGATAGTGCTAGAGATGCATTCATTCCCCCAAAACCTTACAACAGTTGGACATTAAATGAAACAACTTGTTGGTGGGAATCTCCTGTTGCTTACCCTAGTGATGGTGAAGTATATTTATGGAATGAAGAAAAATATCAAGCAGATAATACACAAGGATGGGAGCAAGTATAATGGCAAGTTACATAGGAGTTAACCCACCACAACAAACAGGAATTGTTAATCGATTTCAATTTACAGCTACTGCTAGTCAAACAGTATTTAGCGGTGTTGATAATAATGGATCTACACTTTTTTATATTTCTTCTAATCCTACTTTAGTTTTTTTAAATGGTGTTCAACTAGTTGTAAATACTGATTATACACAAACTGACAATGACACAATTACGCTTGCTTCGGGTGCGACTTTAAATGATGAAGTTGAAATAATGGGTTTTGGATCGTTTGATTTAAACAATGCTGCAACGACAAGATCACAATTAGGTTTAGGAACAGCAGCAGTAGAAAATGTTGGAACCTCAGCAAGTAATGTTGTACAATTAAATGGATCTGCAGCTTTACCAGCTGTTGATGGTTCTAATTTAACAGGAATTAATACGGATGTTGTTGATGATACCACACCACAATTAGGTGGTAATTTAGATACAAACGATAAAAATATTATAACTGTTTCAAACAGGGATATAAATTTATATCCAAATGGTACAGGTGCTGTTGAAGTAGGTGGTAATACAAACCCTGGTACATTAATTTTAAATTGTGAAGCTAACTCCCACGGGATTAAACTGCAGTCGCCTCCACATAGCTCAGGGCAGAGCTACACATTAAAATTTCCTACAGGAAATGTTACAGCAGATAGATTTTTAAAAGTAGATAGTATTACAGGTTCAGGTGCAACAGCAGTCGGTCAATTATCTTTTGGTGAAGTAACATCTGGTATTTCATGGCAAGCAGTTAAAACTGCAAATTTTACTGCAGTAGCACAAGAAGGTTATGCAGTTAATACTACATCTGGTACAGTAGCGGTTACATTACCGTCATCACCAAGTGTTGGAGATAATGTTGCAATAGTAGACTATGCAGGTACTTTTAATACTAATAATTGTTCAATATTACCTAATGGTAATAAAATTGAAGGATCAACAGATGGGCAAGGTTTATCAACTAATAGAGTCGCAATAAATTTAACTTATATAGATAGTACTCAAGGGTGGTTAATAACCTCAGAAGGAAGTTCAACTCCGATTGTAGGACCTACAATTACATGGAACACTGCTTCAGGTACGTTGGGAACAATTACAGATGCTCAAAGATCTGGTGGTTATTCTTTAAGTTCCGCAGGAGCATCTGCTAGTATTGGAACTCCTACATTTTCAGTTACATCTGGTTCTTTGCCTACTGGATTATCAATTACATCTTCAACAGGTGCAATAACAGGAACTGTAACTAACCCAGTTTCTACATCTACAACATCTAATTTTACAGTTACAGCTTCAATTTCTAATTTTGGATTTACAGAGACAAGAGATTTTTCTATTACAGTTCAACCCCCTGTAATTACTTTTGATACTGCTGCTGGTACTATAGGAACTGTTGCAGATGGAGCTAGATCAAATGGAAATTATACTTTGTCACCTGTTACCGCTACTACAACATCAGGAGCATTAACATATGCTGTAACTACGGGATCACTTCCAGGTAGCGTTTCTTTAAACAGTTCAACTGGAGCTATAACTGGAAATTTCGATGCTGTTGGATCAAATACTACAACCCAATTTACAATCACTGCTACTGAAACAACAAGTTCTGTAACTGCTGCAAGACAATTTTCTATTACAGTTCAAGCACCCATTGTTGTAGATTTTTTAGTTATTGCTGGAGGTGCTTCTGGTGGAACTGGAGGTACTGGTGGATCTGCATCAGTTGGTGGAGCTGGAGGTGGTGGTGCTGGAGGATATAGAAATTCTTTTAACAATGAAACTTCTGGTGGGGGAGGTAGTTCTGAAAGCTCTCTTACTTTAACATCTGGAACGCAATACACAATAACAGTTGGTGGCGGTGGTAGTGGAAGTGGTTCAATTGATCAACAAGGAAACTCAGGAAGTAATTCAGTTTTTTCTTCAATCACATCTAATGGTGGTGGAGCTGGAGGTTCTGGTAATGATGGTGGGTCTGGTAGCTCTTCTGGTTTAAGTGGTGGATCTGGAGGTGGATCTGGAGAAACTGGGTCTGCTGGCTCTGGAACTTCTGGTCAAGGTACTAGTGGTGGATCTGGTGGAGGAAATAATAATGGTGGAGGCGGCGGAGGCGGTGCTAGTAGTTCTGGTTCAGGCGGCTCAGGAAATAATGGTGGTAATGGAGGTAACGGTGTTGCATCATCAATTAATGGTTCATCCACAACAAGAGCTGGAGGTGGTGGTGGAGGTGCTAACACTACAGCTACACCTGGATCTGGAGGTTCTGGTGGTGGAGGTGCTGGTGGAACAACTGCAGGACACGGTACAACTAATACAGGTTCTGGTGGAGGTGGCGCATCAGATCGTCCTAGTAGAGTAAGTGGTAATGGAGGTTCTGGATTAGTTATTTTAAGATTACCTACAGCTGTTTACTCTGGAACAACGACTGGTTCACCTTCAGTTTCAACAAGTGGTTCAGATACAATATTAACATACACAGGTTCAGGGAGTTACACAGCGTAATGGCACATTTTGCAAAATTAGGAACAGGAAATATAGTTGAAAAAGTTGAAGTAGTATCTAACGATGTTGCAACGACTGAACAAATTGGAATAGATTTTTTAAATAATTTATATGGAACAAGAGATGTTTGGAAACAAACATCGTACAATGGAAATATAAGAAAAAATTTTGCAGGTATTGGTTTTACCTATGATGAAACAAGAGATGCATTTATAGGACCGAAGGTATATCCAAGTTGGATATTAAACGAAGATACTTGTCGTTGGGAAGCACCTGTCCCTTATCCTTCAGATGGGTTATCATATTATTGGGATGAAGAAACTCAAGCATGGATTGAAGGAACTGAATAATGGTAAAAGTTAAAATAAATAAATTATATAACATAATCTCGAGGTAACCCTTGTCTTTTGGTTTTAAATCATTTGCTGAAGCTTCGTTTGCTTCACTCGGAGAAACTAGTGTTAATGTAGCCGTCACAGGTTCACAATTAACTAGTTCTATTGGTGCTTCAACTGTAGTTGCAGATGCAAATGTAAATGTAACAGGTTCTCAATTAACAGCTTCTTTAGGTAACTCTGAGATAGATGTAAATACACTTGTAAGTGTAACAGGTTCTCAGTTAACTGGTTCTATTGGAAGTGTTACAGCTAGAGCGGGATCTATTGCTACAGTTACTGGATCTCAACTTACAATGTCTATGGGAGAAGAGGCTCTTGTAGGAAATGCAAACGTACCAGTCACAGGTTCACAATTAAGTCTATCACTTGGAACATACTCTGTAAGTGCTGATGGTAATGTAAGTGTTATCGTTACTGAGCATGACATGGTTATATCAACAAATAGTGTTGATGTTACAGCTGACGCAAATATTACTGTTACAGGAAGTCAAATACAAACATCAATTGGTTCTGAATCAGTTGCAATTAGTCAAGAGATTAATGCTGTAGGAAGTCAAATACAAACATCAATTGGTTCTGAAACGATTACCGCAGACGCAAACGTAACTGTAACTGGAAATCTAATAACAGCTGCTTTAGGAGAAGAAACTATAGATATAAATACTCCTGTAGATGTTACAGGTTCTCAATTAGCATCTTCTATCGGTACGGTAGTAGCTGTTCCAGGAGTAGAAGTATCTGTTACAGGTATACAATTAACAGGTTCTATAAACAGTCCTCTTGTTACCGCTTGGTCTAATGTGGATCCAAACGTGACTAACACATGGACTGAAGTAAATAAGGCAGTTTCTAATACTTGGACAGAAGACAATAAAGGTGTTTCTAATATTTGGACAGAAGTTGATAAGGCAGCATAAAGAGGGTATAATACAGAATTATGGCATCAACATATTCATCAGATCTTAAACTAGAACTAATGGCCACCGGTGAGAATGCCGGTACATGGGGAACTAAAACAAATACAAATCTAGAGCTTGTTCAACAAGCAATAGCAGGTTTTGAATCTATAACTTTATCAAGTGGTTCTACTACAACTTTAGTAATGAGTAATGCATCTATTTCTACTGCTAGAAATATGGTAATCAAATTTGCAACAATTACACTATCTGGAGCAACAACAGTTACTATACCAGACTCTATAGAAAAATTTTATATATTTGATTGCACAGCAATTACAAATCCAACAAACCTTACTATTAAAACTGCATCAGGAACTGGATTTACTTTAGATTCTTCAAAAATTTATGCAGCATATGCTGATGGTACAAACCTTAATGAAGTATCACTAGATACATTAGGTGGTACAATAGGCACAGCTTCAATTGCTGATGATGCAGTGACCAGCGCAAAAATTGCTGATGATGCAGTAGTAAGTGCAGCCATCGCTGATAATGCTGTTTTGACTGCTAACATTTCAAACGCAAATGTAACGACAGCTAAGATTGCTGATGATGCAGTAACGGCTGATAAGTTACAAAGAAAATTTACAATTAGTACATCTTCCCCATCAGGAGGTAGTGATGGAGACATTTGGTTTAAATATTCATAGGAGTTTAAATGGCTAATACCTATGGCAAAGTATCGGGAACATTCCAAGAGATAGATAATGCATACGGCAAAGTATCAGGTACTTGGCAAGAAGCAGATGAAATATACGCAAAAGTATCAGGTACTTGGGAATTAGTTTTTAGTGCTTTTGAAGCAACATCAATTCAAACATTATCTTCTGGTTCTGGAACTTTTACTGTCCCAGCTCAAGCAAACGCAATTCACGTTCAAGCAGCAGTTGGAGGAGGAGGTGGTGGAGTTACTGGAGCCGACTATGACAAAGCAGGTGGTGAATCAGCTGGTGGAGGAGGTGGATCAGGAGCTTTCGTATCAGATAAAATTTTTTCTGTTACAGGTGGTGAAACATTAACTTATGCAATAGGTTCTTCTGGAAATCCTGGTAACAGTGGATCAACTTTCACAGGTGGTGGAGGAGGTTCTTCTGGAGGTAATACAACACTATCTGGATCAACTAGTGGATCACTATTTTCTTTAACTGGAGGAGGTGCAGCTTCTTATAGTGGAGGAGGTGTTCAAGGACCACTTAGATCCAACACTGCTGGAACTGCGGGTAGCGCAACAATTAGTGGTACGGCAATAACTTCAGGAAATTTCAGAGATACAGATGGAACTCAAAAAGCAGTTACCACAAATACGTCAGGGCCTGATGGAACTTTTAATTCATCTGGTAATGGAGCTGTTGGAGGTAACAACGGCAATTGTGGGGGTGACAACTGTAGAATAGGTGGGTCTACGGGTGCAGCCTCATATGATGGTAATATTGCTGGTGGAGCAGGAGGTTCATCTTCAGGTGCAGGTACTAATGGAACTGCAGGAACTAGAGGTTCAGGAGGTGGCGGAGGAGCTGCTCAAGTAAATTCAGGTAACACAGATGGTGCTGCAGGTGGAAGTGGTGAAATAAGATATAGATTTTTAAAAGTAAACTAGTACAGTGCCTTATGGCAAATATATCTAAATGGTTTGGTTATCCAATATACATAACTAAGTTAGAAAACTTTGAAGAAATAAATAAAAAAATTGTACCTATAATACTAAGAGATATTACTCCAACTAATTCACAGTATTCAACAACTACAGATGTAAAGCCAAAAGAATTACAATCTATTGATGATAATTTACACAAAGATAAAAGATTTAAAGAATTATACACTGAATTATCTAAAGTAATACAGGGTTGTTTATCTGCACAAAAATATAACTTAGATTTGTTTGAAATATATATAACAAAGTCTTGGGCTACCTTATCTACCAAAGAACAATTTATTTCTTATCATAGACACATGAGCAGTCATTTTAGTTTTGTTTATTATCCACAAGCTCATGAACAAGGTAATTTATTTTTACTTGATGATGATGCACATAAGGTAGGGTTAAATATTCCAAAGAGAGATCCATACTTTACAGAGTGGGATCAGAATAATTATGGTAAAGCAGAGTATCCTGCAGAGACAGGTAATGTAATTATATTTCCATCTATGATGTTTCATGAAACTGGAAAGAACACTAAAGATATACCAAGGTTATCTATATCAGGAGATATAATGTTGACTATGAAAGAAGGCATAAAATCTGAACATAATATACCTTCCCCTGCGACTTGGATGAAGCTCTAAAATGATGTAAAATGGCTTATGCCTTTAACAAACGTAACTATTCGACCAGGAATAAATAAAGCAGATACCCCATCAGGAGCAGAAGGACAATGGATTGATGGAGATTTTGTAAGATTTAGATATGGCCAACCAGAAAAAATAGGTGGTTATACAGCTATTGGTCAAGAAACAATTGCAGGACCAACACGTGCTCAACACACTTGGACAGACTTGGAAGGTAGAAGATACGCTGCACTTGGTACTTCAAAAGCTCTATATATTTATTATGAAGATAAGTTCTATGACATTACTCCTCTGGCAACTGCATTAACAAGCGCAACTTTTACATCTACAAATGGATCTAATACAGTTACAGTAAATAAAACAAGTCACGCATTAGACATAGGGGAATACATAACATTTACTTCAGTCACTTTACCTGGAGGAGGTGCAACAGGTTTTACAGTAGCTGATTTTGAAGATTATACTTTTGAAATTTTAACTATTCCAAATGCAAATAGTTTTACAATTCAAATGAAAACAAATGAATCTGGTTCAGGTATGACTGCAGCAGGATCTGCAAGTATTAATCCTTATGAAGAAATTGGTCCAACAATACAAACATATGGTTATGGTTGGGGTACAGGAACTTGGAGTAGATTAACTTGGGGTTCTGGAACAACCACTTCTTCTTTAATTCTAGATCCTGGATCATGGTCACTTGATAACTTTGGAGAACAATTAATAGCAACTATTAAAGATGGTAAAACATTTGTGTGGAATCCTGGTGTATCAAATCCATTAGAACAAAGAGCAACAATAATGACAGGTGCTCCAACAGCAACAAGATTAACAATTACTTCTGATAGAGATAGACATGTAGTGCATTTCGGAACTGAAACTACAATAGGAGATAATACAACACAAGATCCAATGTTTATCAGATTTAGTGATCAAGAAAATTATAATGTTTATCAGCCAACCTCAGTAAACACAGCCGGAACATTTAGACTGGATACCGGAAACAAAATCGTAGCAGCGGTATCTGGTAAAGATTACAATTTAATTTTAACTGATCAAGCAGCTTATACTATGCAGTTTGTAGGACCACCATTTACTTTCTCAATAAGACAAGTAGGTTCTAACTGTGGATGTATTGGACAACATGCAACTGTATATGCAGATGGTAAAGTGTTTTGGATGGGAGCAGGTGGAGGATTCTTTGTATTTGATGGTACTGTCAAATTACTTCCATCACTTGTAGAAGATTTTGTATTCACGACTACCGGATCAAATGTAGGAATAAACTATTCATCTAATGAAATTATATATGGATCACACAACTCGTTATTTAATGAGATTGTGTGGTTTTATCCAGCAGGCACACCTTTAGGTAATCCTGCTGTGCAAAATAACAGAGCTGTTGTTTATAATTACGTAGAAAACACATGGTCAGTAATGTCTCTTGCTAGAAGTTCTTACGCAGATGCAAGTACATATGATGTACCTTACGCAACAGAATATGATTCTACTGCTATACCAACAATTTCAAATATAAGTGGTGCAACGAATACTTTTGGTTCTAGTACTTATTACGCACACGAAGTAGGTAATAACGAAGTAGCATTAAGTGGAGCAGAAACTGCAATACCAGCATATATACAATCAGGAGATTTTGATTTACCAACTGAGGGAGATGGTCAATATATGTTAAGAGTAAGTAGATTTTTACCTGATTTTAAAAATTTACAAGGAAATGCTATTGTCACTATATTTTTAAAAAATTTTCCTATTGACTCTGGAACTTCTTCACAATTGGGACCTTTTACTATAAACTCTACAACAGATAAAATTGATACAAGAGCTAGAGGAAGATTGGCAAATTTAAAAATAC
>WLWG01001586.1_pt1 | contig 19878 bp, 19 predicted proteins | sample 6712871 | NCBI WGS metagenome assembly WLWG01 (sample SAMN12718693, study PRJNA515312) | sponge metagenome | isolation source: marine sponge | host: Mycale hentscheli | place: New Zealand: South Island, Marlborough, Capsize Point | collected 2003-05-01
ATGTGTTGCTCTAAATCTGAGCCACAGGTCATACATCTATAGAAAGCTTTTTCAAGACCCACTAAAGTTGTAAACTGATCACACGTTGGACATTTACCATTAACAATTTCTGCCTGTATTTTTACCATTACTTTATTATTAACTTTTTAATTGATTTTGATCCGTCAATATTATCTTCTAATATTGCCTCACATTTTATACAAGAATATTTAATATTACTATTAATTTTTAAACCACGTTTAGCTACACGTGCACCTTTTATACATTCAGCATATCCAGTCTGTATACGTGCTTCTTTCATCTCTCCGTTGACCAACATTAGTAAAGCTATTACAACTTCTGTTACTTCATTCATTGATGGCTCCCGTTAGCTCTAACTTTATCTTTTAATTTTTCTACATCAAGTAATAGTTTTTCTAATTGTTTTTGAGTAAATTCTATGTTGACTTTGTTTGTCATGTTCTGTTCTTGATTTTTTTGTAACTTCTCTACGTCAGAAAAAACTGCCTCCAGGAGCATGTACTGTTCTTGGTCCGTGGGCAGTTGTTCACTTTTCTTGAGCAGGTCAGCCTCAAACAACTCACGTGATGTCTCTAACGATACGAGTCTTGCAGTCAACTCGGTGTATGCGAACACGCCGGCTGCTACGAGTAAAATCAGAGAGGCAACCGTTTTCATCGGCATCTGCACAGCGGCCTCTTCAGATATATTTAATGGTTTCTTAGTCATCTTTAGGTTTAGGTAAAGGTACTATCACACTTCCTTCCTCAGTTAAATACTTAGGTATAACAAGTTTCTTTTTACTGGGTTTTATAAACTTATCTCCCATTAAATTGACTTCTGGGTTCTCTTTTTTATACTCATCTTTCATGTCATCCCATAAACTTTTTGAGTCAGCAGGTCTAGTATTATCTCGTGCAGGAGTTACACCTCTACATTTAGATACTAACAATCTAAAATTTTCATTGTATGCAAGACTCGGATTACTGTTAACCCGACCACACATTTTCATTAATTCTAATTGTTGTTTGATTGCTACGTTTTCTTTTGATGTTTTACAGTCTGTACCTAAATACTTTCTGTAAGTAAAACTTAAACTATAATTATCAGATTCATAGTCTGAATCTCCATAAGTATAATCTGTTTGTCTGTCTTCTGCTTGTACTCTTGTTTCAAATTCTCCACATCTTACACCATACTCGTTAAGATATTCGTTTCTAGGATACGCAGGTTCTACAAACAACGCTAAGATTGTAAGAGCCAAGATAAGTAATCCTGTAAAGTAATAATTCATCCTGAGAACCTCCATACATTATCTGTTTAAATCTTTAATATCGTAGTCGTGCTCTCTAACTTGATCAGCTAGTTGTCTGTATAAATTTTCTGCCATCTGCCATGTAGACTCTGCAGAAGTTAGTCTTGTATTTTGATCTACAATTTTATCTTCAGCAACTTTTAAATCTCTTTTAAGATCTACGATTTCTTGCTGATTAGTGTTGATGGTATCTGTAAGATTAACAATATAACGAACGCCAGTAAATGTACCGACTAGCACTGAAGCTACTACAGGTACTAATACAAAATTCTTTTTTAATAAATCTGCTAAGTTCATTTACTATCCTCATTTTTTTTCTTCAATCTCATAAAAGAAATTGTCAGTGTCTTCAGTTTTCCATTTACCTGAGTCTTCTACATTCCATTCATTAGTTTGAACTTTCCAGTCAGGAGTATCATCCTTAACTGTGAATGAAGGTATGTCCCAGATTAATCTATTGTTTGGCTGAGCCGCATAATTGCCGTCATCCAACGCCAATATATGAGCGCACTTGTGTTCGTGCGGTACTTCCGAGTGATCGGTGTCTACTATATTACTCTCTGGATGTGCAAAGTCAACGGTAAATAAATAACTACCGTGATGCCATTTTTTATCTTTGCCTATATATTTTCCGTGTTGTCCACCTAAAATATCATAAGTAGTAACAGCAGGATAATAACTAAAAGAATTCCAAAGCTCCAGTTCATCAAGTCTCTTGGGTGGAACAGACTTGGGTTCATAACCACGTTGAATAAAAGCCGTAATTGGGAGACGATAAAAGATTGCGCCATTTTCCATAAGTGCATGCCATAGGATAGCCCTACCTGTAATACAGCTAATACCAAAGATAATGCAGTCTTCAACTTCTCCGTGATGTTTTTTGAGATCATATAAATACTCCCTTTTTATTTGTGCGTATTGTACAGGAATATTTGCATTTAAGTAAGCCATAATTTATCCTCATTTCATTGTACCCCAATTTGGTCCAGATTCATAGTCTACTTTATTCTTGACTTCAAGAGGTATGGTTTGTTCCATCGTTTGTTTGATCAACTCTGCTTCGTGGTCCGTGGTCGAAAAACAAAGTTCATCGTGTATTTGTATGTGAGGCACTATACCTTTTTCATATAGATCGACCATTGCCTTTTTTGTCATATCCGCAGCTGATCCTTGTATTAATTTATTTAGAGCTTTGTAAGTGAATGCTGGTGTGTAATGTTTTTCAAAGTGTTCTAGTTTCTCGTCTACTAGTTCTTTATACTTTTCCATCTGCTCTAGTTTATAAGCATCGATAGCTTGTTCTTTAGTGTATAAAGGTACTTCATCAAATCTATTTATCTTAGAGTTCCATTTCTTATCAGTAGTTTCCCACTTATTAAACCTACAAAATCTATCCCCTAAAGTATATAACAGCCCTTCTTCTGATGCAAAGTCTGATAAAGCATAAGATAATTGTTTAACAAAAGGTACTTTACCATGATACGTTTGAAATAATTTGTTAGCATCAACACGTTCTAGGTTTAATTCTTTTTGTAGTTTTAATTTACCCATGCCATAGAAAAGACCTAGGTTAATTACTTTAGCTTGTGACCTTGGTATGTTTGCCATATCTGCAACGATCTGATGAAAGTCTGCGTTCTCTTTATCAAATTCTTCTTGTAAACCATCAGTTCCAGGTAGTCCTATTTTAATAGCATAGTGTACTACAATTCGTGGCTCTTGTTGTGAGTAGTCAAAGCTGCCCCATTTAGTCCCTTCTTCAGGTATAAATAGTTCTCTCATCTTTTTACCAATAAAACCTTTTGATGGAATCTGTTGTAGATTAGGATTTGACATTGAAAATCTACCAGTCACCGTCCCACCACTATCTCCTCTGATCTGATTTATATCTGCATGTATTCTACCATTGTGAACAAAACCTAATAGACCATCTACAAATGTGGACTTAGCTTTGTCACATTCTCTAGCTTTAGCTACCATTCTTAAGAATCTATTTTCGTGTGTTCGTAAATAATCTTTGGGTAGTTGAGGTAGTTTAGATTTAGGTGTTGTTTTATAATTTGTAATCTTTTGTTGATCTAATAAATTTTTTATAGATGATGCAGCCCAGATTTGTATATCTAGTCCTGTTCTTTTTTTAATTATATTAATAAGATTAGTTTTTCTTTTCTCTAGCTTTTCTCCAAACAGTTCAGCTTTTGCGGTATCTATTTTAACTCCCTTAAATTTCATGTCAACTAGGCAAGGAAATAATTTTGTTTCTAATTCAAATATATTTCTACATGTTTTCTCTTCTTTATTTTCTGGTTTAATATATAATACCTCGTCTAATTTTTTATTAAATAAATTCCATAAACGTAAAGTTAAACTTACATCTTGTTTTGCATATTCTTTTACAACAGAAGCGGGTAGCTTATGCATGTTAGTCATTGGATCTTTTACTGTACCACCAGACCACTCTAATGTTTTTTCTTGTAAGTCATATTTATATTTCTCATCTTTTAAATAATCTTTTGAAAGAGAATCTAATGAATATCTAAATCTATTCTCATCAATTACAGAAGCAGCAATCATTGTATCTACAATTCTACCTTTCATTTTTTTACCTGTCGCAGCTCTTATCCAACATACATCATACATTGCATTGTGAAAAACTTTGGTAATCTTTTCATTCTGAAAAATCTTTTCGTTTAAAGATTCCCAGATTTTTAATTTTTTATCTAAAGATAAATCTGTATCTGCATGACTCAATGGAAAGTATGCAATCTCTTTATCTGTTGCAACTGCAATACCACAAATAAATCCATCTCCTCTAACTGCTCCTAAACCTTTTGATTTTAAGTTAGGGTCATAAGTTTCTATATCGATTGCAACTGTGTCTATATCCTTTAGATCTAAATCTTCTGGGGTCTTACACATTATAATCTCTCTCCATAATCATTTCTAAAAAGTGTATTGCTTTTAATATGTCTTGTTTCTTTCCTTTGTCACGGTGTCTTATTATATATTTTATAGCACAGCCCTCAGGATATAACAACTCATTCTCAACTACAAACTTACTTGGTTGTATTTTATATTTTTGATAATGTGATCCTCCGTGCTGCTTGTTCCAAACATTTTTATTTTTCATTAAAAACCTCCTTCCAATCTTTAAAAATTCTACTCATTCTTGTATTTGCAAATTTGTATACTTTATCAATTAAATCTAAACTGCATTTATTAATTGGAAAAAATTTTCCTGCTCTACCGTACGTTGGAGTTTCTTGAAACTTGTGATAACAATTTTTTTGTTTTTCAATATTCTCAAAATTATGAAGCAAACTATCTGAAGAAATATTAGGGTCTTTAATTTTTTTTGTTTTATATTTTTTAACAGCTTTTAAAAAATAATCTAAATTTACCTGAATTCTTCTTTTAGCTTTTATATCATTAAGACGTTTTAAAATTTCAAGATTACTCTTCAATGCATAATCTAAATCAGCTTTGCTTATATACATATTCATTTTTTGTAACTTTGGATTTAACCAACACACTAGTTTAGCTTCCCACTTTCTTCTTTTTCTAGTATCCCCTGGAGCATTTAAAATTCTTACAAAATTTGTTTTATCTTTAGTGTCAGGATAATCTCTACATCTATATCTAAGATGTCTACCCGAATAAAAATTAGTGCTCTCTCCTACATAGACAACATCATTGTTCCAATATCTAATATAAATTATAGGTATATCTGTTGATGCTAAATCTAAGTGTGGAAAATTTAATTCAACTTTCTTTTTATCTTTTGGTACTAAAAATTTCATATTATCTCCAATAAAAATGCTGCAATGCATATTACAGTTATTAATCCTATATCTATATATTCATCATCGTCTCTCATTGTCTTACTCCCAGTGTGTATTGTTTTTGTGATGTGATTGTCCAACAATCTACTCTTCCTCTACTGTATGCTACATACTTTAAACGAAGTTGTGTAAAATAATCTTCTCTTCTTGTTGCAGTTAAATCTACAATGACATTATCAAAAGTCATACCTTTTACTTTGTGTATGCTTCCGTATTGAACTCTACTTGTTTCTTCAATGTCTACGCCGTCTCTAATTAAATATCTTATAAATCTAACTTGCTCTTCATTGGTTCTACTTTTTACTCGAGTGTCTAAAAAGTCAGTAAACTCAAGGCTTTTTTCATATAAATAATTTTTCTCTATTAGTTCTTGAATAGTATAATCCTTATCAATCCAATCTTTAAATGTTTCTTTTCCTTTTCCTCTTACAATAGTTTGCATACCCATATACTCCCAAAAATATTTTATTTGTTGCAAAGGCATAGCTTTACCTTTCACAAAAGCAGGCCAGTTTTTATGACAATCAAATTGTTTTTTAGAAACAAAATCAGAATTACCTACAGCAGAAAAATTAATTCCGTTTCTTAATAAGAAAGCTCTAGCCCATTTGTGTGAGGGGTTGCCTCTGAATGTAAATAAAAAAGTTTCTTTTGTATTTTTTATTTTGTCTAATAGAATTCTCATATGTGAACAGTCTGATATGTAATTAGGTAAATGATAATGATGACCAATTATATTTTCTGCAGGTTTCCAGATTCTATTGTAATCATACTCTTGCCATATGGGAGCTATAATTTTTTTACATAATTCATTTATTGTTTTACCACATCTTAAACCCTGCTTTAATTGTTCTGCGTTCTTAGATATAGTATGAAAATAATCTGCATCTGCTCCAGCCCATTCAAATATAGTTTGATCAGGATCTCCTACCATTATAAATTCTTCTGCATTGGTTGCTATTTTTTCTAAAGCTTTTCTTTGTGGTACGTTACTGTCTTGTGCTTCATCCACTATCAATACATCTATGTCTGGTTCTTTAACATTTGGATTATTAAACTCTTGTATCATATCTTCATAAGCTCTTACCTGTTCATTCTTTTTATATTCTGTAGCCCATTCAATCATTTGATTAATCATTCTTAAATCTTTGTAAGTTTTTAAATCACCATTCTGTTTTAAAATAAGATAGTATTGTTGTGTGGTAAGACCTCTACCAATTGCACCTTTAACAAATTTATAAAAGTCATGGTCTTCTGAAACATCTTCTTTTACATCGTGGTATCTAAATTCTTTGTGCATTCTACAAAGGTTCATATGATCTTCATCTTTAAATAAAGATTTTTTAATTAATTTACTCTGACAATATTTATGAATTGTGCAGATTCTATTCTCAAAAAAATTATCTTCTAGTTTCATATTTTTAATCTCAGGTAAATCTTCTACTGCTTCTCTAATTTCATTAGCAGCTACATTAGTATGAGATAATAAAATCATTTTTTCTGGTGAGTAGGTTTCTAAAAGTTCTTTATATTTAGTTTTTAAATATATGTGAGTCTTTCCTGTGCCTGGTGGGCCAACAATAAATTTAAGATTGTTCATGTTCTATCTGTTTTACCTCTATGATTTCTTCTGCTTCTCCATCTATAATTAGATTTGATTCATCTACATTATATTTTTCTATCTTGTATGAAGAACAAGAATGTTCTTTGTATTTACCTCTGTATTTTTTTGCCTTAAGAACCCCTCTACACTTTAAAACTAAATCAACTCTAGCCATGTTTACTCTTTTCTTTTGTAAGTAGTCATCAAACTTATCTAATTTAAATTCTAAACTTTCATTTTTAATATTATAAAAAGGCATACCAAATAAGTGCAGTTCTTTTTTATCTGTAAAAGCTTTATGCTCTGCAATAAATCCTTCAAACCAACCAATAAATCTTAAGTCTTCACTAGACTCTGGATCATAGTCTTGTGACTTTCTTCTTGTTTCAAACTTAGCTATCATCATCTTTTCAAAATCCATCTCTTTCATATAAGGTAAAAATACTGCAGCTTGTTTCATCACTTCGTTATAGAATATTTTTTTATTCATTAACTGTGGCCCTTCTACAGTTATATCTTTTTCTACTTTCTTACCTTCTTCTGTGGTGTATATCTTTACAAAATATCTATCACTACCATACTCAGTTATCTCTCCGACGTGTTCTTGTATCTCTTCAGTATTGTTTTCAATACCAATCCAACTAAATAATTTTATTACATCTTTTTGTTCGACATCTAAAACCTCTGCTAGTTTAGGGATACCATATAACTTCTCTGCTTTTCTTCCTGTAGTTCCTTTCTCATTACGCTTTTCAGCTTCGGTATCATTTGCTTCTATTGCAATGTTGTGAACAAATGTATTAATTTCTTCTGTTGTCCAATCAGTATTTTTAATTAAAGTTCCTGCTACAGCTGTGCAATAAATATCTCTAGATCCAGCAGAAGGATATATAATTGTAAGTGCAGTAGATAAAGCTATCTTGCCTACATCAACTTTTATGTTACCACTGTATTCGTGAATCTTAGTATAGCTTGACCATTCAACCATTTCTCCATTATCATCATAAGGAGATTCTGGAACTATAGTGTATCTTTCTTTACCACTTCGTAGTTCACAAAGAGTTGCACCATGTGGAAACTTTTCAAAGTTCTTTTCAAAACTTTTTGGTAATATGTATTGTATAAATTTACAAGAACCTGTCCAAAGATAATGACTATCTGGATTATTTTTTCTACCATAGACTGCACCACAGTCTTTTAAATATCGTGTTATAAATCTTCTGACAACAAAGTTGTCTATATCTAAATCAATATGATGATCTAGTCTTAATGCTATTTGTGCTTTTGTGTGATTGTTTTTCCATTCTTCTTTCGTTAAACTAAAATCTTCTTTCTTCCAACTGACCCTAGCTTTCTTTTGATCAGTGGGTACTATTACGTGACCAAGATCAAGCCAATCTTCATAGGTAATAGGTTTTGTATTTATCTTATCATTCATAAATTAAAAGTGGGCGCTTCCACTCTCGCTTCGACGCCCACTACCTAGGATACTATAAATTCAAAGATTTTTTAGTTTGTTCCTGAACTTCAGGTTTAACCTGAACTTCACCTTTGCTTACAGATTCAGCAAAAGATTTAGACATATCATAAATACCTTTATCTACAACTGGTCCTATCTTTGCTACATCCCAACCAAACCATGTTCCTTTGTCGTTAGACATCTGAACAGTGGATAGATTATAAATGTGGCTGTAAGTTGGCGGAGTAAACAAACCGTTCTTACCCTGCATCTTAATACCCATCATCATTGAGTTCCATTTTCTACTAACTTTAAGTTGAGTAGACTTCATAGAAATCATAGCTGTCTCTGGGCTATCACCAACAATAAGTACAAAGTGACTAGCTGTATTGTCTAGATAATTACCATTCGGTAATCTATCTTTATAGTCTTTACCTCTAGTTGTTTGACTTACTATATCACTGTCAGCATCGTGAATTGCAACAGGTGCACCTGTACTGGTACCTCTATCTTGCCATTCAATGTACTGTCTTTTGTAATAACAAGGTACAACAGAAATCTTGTCATACAATGCATTAGTTACAGTGTTTATTATTTTGCCTGGCTCTGCGCCTTCGACATACTTACCATCTCTTTTGTTTACCTCTGGAGATAGTTGTCCCAAAATTTTTAAGAATGGTAACGCAAGATCTTCTTGCGAAATATTCTGGGCTCCTTTTTGTGCATCAGCTTCCATATCAAATGTAGCTAGTGCACCATTCTTTTTTTCTGTTACTTGGTTCATGTTTATTTGTTCCTTTTTATTGTTGTCTTATTCTCCGAGAATATCCCGAAGATTTCCGTTGGCATTTCTTTATTAGCCTCAATACGCTCACGGACTAACGCTTTCAAAGTCATGGGTTCTACCTTCATCTTTTGTGTCGGTTGGAACCCTTGACCTTTTGCAAGTTCGGCATAATCAGCCGCCTTGTTATCTTCGTTGCGACCAAAGGATACGGATATCTCGTTTTTGATTATATCCCCTAGTCCATTATTACGAAGCCAGTTATACGCCATCTCTTTATTAGCTTCACTTATGTGAGCTCTATATGACGTAGAAACTTTTAGATGTGATCCATCGTGCAGCTTTAATTCTGCAAGACCCATCTCTGACATCATGGTGGGTATGACCTCACCCGATATATGATCTCGTTTCTTTTTTAATTCTTTTAGATTACTTTCTGCCGTCTCTATATCTGAAGCGACACCTTCTAATCTTTCAACTTGATCTGCAAGTGACTGGATGTTACCAGTTTTTTTCATTGCATCTTGTTGGTCTTCTTCAAAGTTTATTTCTTCTTTGAACTTTACTTGTTGTTTAATACTCATTAACTTCTCCTTTCTCGTATAAGTTTATTTCTATAGGATAATATCTTCTTTCTTGCTTATCCCATTTGAGTAAATTGTATTTGCCGTTTGTAATATCAGATACAATAGAACATGCAACACCAATGATTGCAGGATCGCCTGTAAGTAGTAAATAATCTTTCTTATTAAAATTATCTAAACCTTTTCTAAGTTTAAAAATTAATGGGCCTGGAGAAAAAATCATTTGTGACATCTCTGGTAATAGAAATTTAAATCTACCATACTTAGATGCACCCATGACATTTATCTTAGGCTTACCATCTCTAGTTCCTGCTATCTCTTGAATTACATAGACAGTAGGTTCGTGGATATTTCTAAGATCTTCATATTTCGTACTTTCTGACATTGACAGATCATATAACATCCTTTATATATAAGTCAATAGAAAGAAGAAAATATATGGATTACAAGTTTAAGACAAAGCCATACGCACATCAATTAACTGCGTTGGAAAAATCGTGGAATAAAGAAACCTATGCTTATTTTATGGAGATGGGTACAGGTAAAACAAAAGTATTAATAGATAATCTTGCTATGCTTTATGATAAAGGCAAAGTAGATGGTGCTTTAATTATTGCACCCAAAGGTGTTATTGGTACTTGGCATAATCAAGAAATACCAACACACTTACCAGATCATATAGAAAGTGTGTCCGTATTATGGCAAGCATTAATTACAAAAAAACAAAAAGAAAGTTTAGATTGTTTATTTGAAACAGAAGAAAAACTACACATATTAATTATGAATGTAGAAGCTTTGAGTACACCAAAAGGAACACAGTTTGCTTCTAAATTTTTAAGCTGTCATAGAGCTATGGTTGCAATAGATGAGTCCACCACCATAAAAAATTCTTCCGCTAAAAGAACTAAAAATATTTTATCGTTAGCTAAGTCAGCAAAGTATAGAAGGATAATGACAGGGTCTCCTGTTACAAAAAATCCGTTAGATTTATATAGTCAGTGCGAGTTCCTTGATCCGTGGTTATTAAACTTTCAATCATTCTACGCTTTTAGAAATAGATATGCAGAAATGAAAACAATCAATGCTAGAGGGAGGTCAATACAAGTGGTTAATTATTTTAAAAATATAGGTGAGTTATCAGATAAGCTAAAAGGTTTTTCTTACAGAGTATTAAAAGAAGATTGTCTAGATTTACCTGACAAGATCTATGTTAAAAGAAACATTTCTCTTACAGCAGAACAATTAAAACTTTATGATCAAATGAAAAAAACAGCTCTTGCTATGTTGAATGGTAAGGTTACATCTACTGTAACTGTGTTAACTCAACTAATGAGATTGCATCAAATAACTTGCGGACATTTTACTGCTGATGATGGCAGCACTCAACTTATAAAAAATAACAGGGTTAATGAACTTATGAATGTGCTTGAAGAGATAGAAGGTAAAGCAATCATCTGGGCTAACTATCAAAAAGATATTACAAACATAATAGAAAGCATTGTAAAAGAATATGGTCCAGGATCCGTGGTCGATTATTATGGCTTAACGCCTCAAGATGAAAGACAAGGTAATATTAAAAAGTTTCAAGATGATCCTGAGTGTAGGTTTTTAATTGGTACACCGCAGACTGGTGGTTATGGTATCACTCTTACTGCAGCTAGTAATGTGATCTATTATTCTAATGGTTATGATTTAGAGAAAAGATTACAATCCGAAGATAGAGCTCACCGTATTGGTCAAAAGAAAGCTGTGACTTATGTTGATCTTATTACAGAAGATACTGTGGATGAGAAGATAGTAAAAGCTTTACGTAAAAAAATTAATATTGCATCTGAAGTATTAGGTGAAGAGTTAAGAGATTGGATTTAACCAACTACTTTGCCACCCTTCCATTCCATATCTGGAAGGCCTTCGGTGTATTTTTTGCCGTCAAAAGTTAGCACCTGTTTTCTGTTTGAACCTGATTCGTGATAAGATATGTGAACCCATCCCCCTGCAGGATCGTCTTTGTCGTAGTATTCCATGATCAATTGATCGAAGTCCACGTTATTTTGTAACCAGTAAGCTGTCTTAATATTTGGTACGCCAAAAATTTCTAGGTCGACGGCCTGCCCCTTGGCATGCTGTGACGTTTTTTTGCTGCCTATAGCCTCACAGAGCGCCTCTGAGCGGTATCCTGATGTAATTGTGACTGGTTTATCGAAGTGTGCTCGTAGTGGCTCTAAGACCTCATAACACAGATCTCCTAAGCTTTTGATCTCACCTGCTCCTGGTGTATTATCAATACCCCTACGTTGAGCGGTCATCGATTTGGTCATCTCTTTTAAACTGAAGTGTTTGCTAAGTTGCATAAATTTTTTTTATTTTGCTATATCTGTTAGTAAAGTTATTAGGACAGCTCCCATACCACCAACTATCCAATATTCTAATCTTTTAATTCGTTCTTGCATTTCTTTTATTTGATCAAAGGTTTGTTTCTGCATAATTCTGCAAAGCTTTTCATGCGACTCAATTTTTTGCAATGCAGATTTTTTAACCATTATATTGTAACCCCCGTCACAATAGAAACCCGATAGGACTTGCCTATCAAACCGCCCAAACTTTTAACTTTGTTCATCATGATCTAAAAAACTCCTCTATTATTTTTGCTCTATCGGCAGTGGGTAAACTAGCAAAATTAGCAGGTAATGTCGAGCTAACATTTTTGCCTTGTGCATTAACTATATTAGGACTAACAGGAGACGTGTTTAAAGATGGTGTTATGATCCGTGGTTCTTGTTGTATGACTGGTGATTCAACATCTTCAAAAAACTTAACTTCACCATCTGATAAACTTGTATTTCTATTTTCAGCTACAATTTTATTTATATCTTTTATAGCTTCAAAGTATGGATTACGAATTTGAGTTTCAGTTAATTTATTTAAATCTCTATTAATTTCACCTAATCTTTTAATAAAAAAATCACTTGGTCTAGTTGGTGTAAATTTACCTCTCATTAATTGATCGAACACTTCTTTCTTAACACCTTTTCTTTTTATTTTTCTATTAAGCACTGCATTTGAAATTCCTAAAGTTCTAGCAGCATCTATATTTTTATACATTTCTTTTAAAGTTGAAAATCTTTGAGCTTGAGAATATTTATAACCTTTAATAATATCTTCTTTAGTTACTCTTCCACCTCTTAATAATGGCGCTGTAAACAAGTTATCTGCATTTTTTAAATCTCTTACAAATGAAGTTGTCATAAATGTTAATGCTCTAGCAGGATCAGAGTTAACAGATCTAAAACCAAAAAGACCTGGTAGTTCATCACTTAAATTATGAAGATTACCATATTTATCTGTTTTTCCTGTAGCCGCTTGGCCTAATCTTTTTAATTGAGATATTGATCCAGGTGTTAATGTTTCACCAATATGTAAAACTCCTTTACCAATTTTAACCATAGGATCATCAGCTTGAGACCATACTCTTCTACCATCTTTACCTATACCTCTTCTAATTGTACTATCAATTAAACCTTCTATAAATATAGATTCACTAGCAAATGGGTCCATTAGTTCAACCATACCGTCTCCCATACCTTTTGCTAAAGCTTCTTTTAAAGATTCATTAGATGCATCTGTTTGTGCTAAAGCATTACTAACAGCTCTGTAAGGCCTTGTTAAAAAATCATATGCATTTGAATAACTAAAATCTATATATTTTATGTTACCTTTTTCATCTCTTCCTGTTGGTAATAATGTAGAGTTTTTAGACCACTCAGGAACAAATTTTCTAAGTGCTTGCATTTCTTCATCTGATACATCATTCTTAGCTTTAAATATTTCTGATAGACCATAAGGAATTCCGCCCACTGTTGTACCAAAACTTAATAGTCTTCTTAATCCCAAGGCTTTTAATTCTGGAATACCGCTAGTTATCTCATCTATAGATTGTGTAATAATATTATTACCTGTTCTCATAATCTCTAATGGAAAAGCTATAAAGTTTCCAAATGGAGATTGTCTTAAAGCTTTAGCCGTTCGACCAATATACTCATAGTTAGGTACTTGATTTCTTACAATGTTAGCTGATAATTCATCCATAAATCCTTCAAATGATTCATTTGCTATTTCTTTTCTTGCAATTTTTTTTCTAAAATAATTTCCTCTAGGTGAATTTTCTTCTAAGACAGCTTTGTAATTACCTTTATTAATACCTAATTGAGTTAAGATACTAGAGTGTCTGTTTCTTTCTAATTCAAACGTAGTAATTTTCCAAAAATCATCTTCAGCAATATATGCTTCTTGAAGTTTATCAAATGTTTTTCTAAGTCCTGTTGGTAGTTTTTCTAATTTTTGTAAAGCTTTTGCACCTGATGCTCCTCCTGCAATATCTCTAGTTAGTCTCGCTATCTCACCTGCTTCAACTTGTGTGCCAACAATTCCTAATCTTTGATATTTTGCAAATTGACTTATATTTTTTTTATCTAAAGTTCCAAAAACTCTTCCTGCAGTTAATTTATAAGCGTCACCTAAAACCCCTTTACCTCCTAAAGCTTTAGGAGCTAGTGTTTGTATATCAGTTAGGTTGGGTAATATTGCACCATTTGCTGCTGCAAATGCTCCAGCACTTATAAAATTTCTTATGTGTGTTATTGGAGATAAAATTGTTTTAGCAACTTGAGTTGCACCTTTAGGAACTAATAACATATATCTATATGCTATTCCAACATCTGTGTTATTTAGCCAATTACTAGTTACATCAAACATTGCGTCATATTCTGGCGCTCTGATATATTTACCCTCAAGTGCTGACATACCACTTAATTCTGGTCTTGTTTCAATTTCAACTTTTTTAAATTTGTTTGGATCACTTAATATGCTTTCTGCTTCAGCTATGGTTTTAGCCTCTCCTGATTTTACTAGATCATCAGCTCCACTAAATATTTTTTTATTTGGTCCTGAACTAAATGCTTTATTTAAATCATCCATGTATTTTAAACCAAAAGCTAATCTAGCTTGCCTGCTCGTAGTTGCATGAAAAGTGTATGTTGGATCTTTAACAACTCCTAATAATTCTCTTTGCCAAGGTTCTGCTATTCTTTTTGTTAAAATATCTGGACTTAAAGATACAGCTTCTATCTCTGCTTTTGTTGCAGCTTTTTCTGTAACTGCTTGAACACCATTTTTAAAATTTGGATTCATGACATCTTCTACGTCTAACCCTTGTTTTTGTATAAAATTATCAATTTGATTATTAATTTCTATATCTAATTTTTCTAATTGTTGTTTTGTTTGTGGTATTAATTCACCTTTATTAGGACCTGATGTAAAATAATTTTTATCATCTAAAGCATATGCATTTAATTTGTCTGCTCGTAAAAAATTATAAGATTTTTGTCTAATTTGATTTGTAACTTTATATTTTTGTAACAAAGGTAATTTATCAAACGCTTTAAATCTATAGTTTATGTAACTACCTATTTCACTACTAAAAGTTTTAAATTGTTCGTCAGTAAGTTTTCCACCTTGCATAAGAAAACCTGATAAATTATCTATTCCAAGACGCATGTTAATAACACTATCTACTAATTGTTTAATTGTTTTATTATCAATACCTGCATCAGCCATAGTATTAGTTAAACGTTTTAAAGAATCATTTATTTGATAGTCACTTCTTTTAAAAATATTTTTTTTTATTCTAGCAGAACCTTTTAAATTTTGATTAATAGATTTTAATTGGTTATTTAAAACAGCTCTATCTTTAATTAATTTTTGTCTTCTAGGTGAATTATTTAATTGATCTAATTGATCAGTCGAAGCTAATTTTATTTCTTTTAATTCATCGTCAATAAGTTTTATTTGATTTTCTATTTCAGGAACTTTAGATAATAATTGTTGTTGTCCTTTTTTAATTTTTATTCTAGCCAAAGCTGTTTCTGCTTTATCTGCTTTTAATAAAGAATCTTGTAATGGAGAAAATGGTCCATCTGATTTTATAAAATCTTTATTTACTTTACCCTCTAAAGATTCTTGTATGGTTTCTAAAACTTTTTTTTGAGTAACAGGTGTAAATCTTTTATCAACAGCTTGTTTTTGTAAAAAATTATTTATAGGTTCAATTATATCTTTACTTAATCTATCTACTTCTTTAGCTGATTCTAAAGTTCCAAACTCAATTGCTTTAATAGTATCATCTGATCCTTTTAATAATTCCATAGTTAATCTACTTCCTCCTCCTTGTGGAGATAAGCCGAGTCTTATTTTTTGTACTGCTCTTGCAATAAACCCTGGAGCGTACTCATTAATTCCATTAGGGTCTACTTTTCTAATTTTTTGAACACCCTTACCAGCTCCTATTAAAGCTAAATTAAATAAAGCACCTTCTGTTCCAAACTTTAATCTATTTTTTAATCTTCTAAATGCTTCATCTCTACCTTCTTTATCAGTGCTTCTATCCATCATAGTTAATGCATAAGGTTCTAATGATGTACCTTTTGCAATATCAGCTAGTGTTCCAATATCTTCATCAGCAACAATTGCTTCTCCGATACCACCACCAATAACACCTCCAGTAGTTTTCCCCATAATCTTTCTACCTGTATTAGCTAAACTAAAACTTTTTCCTGCTCGCTTTGCAGCTATAGCTCTTCTAGCTATTTCTCTAGAAAATTGTTGACCTTCTTTTACACCTAATTTTCTTAATTGTTGAACAGCTGCTCGTTTACCTAATCCTCTAGCAGCAGTAACCCCTGCTCTAGCTCCGAGTGCAAAACCAGAAACTGCTAACGGTGCAACTTGTGTTATTGCTTGAAAAACTTTACCAACAGTTCTTGCTTCAGCTTCATCATCAAATGGATTAACTTCATCAAACCATTCTTCAACATCTTTTGCTGTATCAGTATCACCAACTAAATCAAATATTTCTGCACCTAATGATACAAAACCTTTTGGTATGTTCCACAAACCTGTAGCAACACCTGCTAACGCAGATTCAAAAAAACCTACATCTTCACTTTCATCTTGTATGGTATTTTTCTTTTGAAGATCTGCAAAAGATTCTCCTTGTTCAAAGACAACAGCCATAAAATCTCCTATTTAATTTTTAAGATAGAAGGTTTACCTTTTTCAACTTTATAAATTTTTCCTTTTTCATCATAGTAATACCCATCTGGAGCACCTTCTTTTGGCTCACCTTTTTTATCAACAGGTAATGGATCTACTTGTGAAAGTTTTAAACCAGCATCATCAAGTGATTGTGCAATCTGTAAAGCAACCTTTGCTCCAACTTCTCCTTCTAAAGCTTTTGCTGTTGTTGTAAGTTTTTCTAAATCAGAATCATCACCTGAATCTATCATTAATCTAGCAACATCTTTTATAGGCACACCAGATAATCTTGCTAGTGTTTCAATTTTATCTTGTGTTGGATTATCCATTTGAGCAATAGCTGTTTTAAGTCCAGCCAATTTAATTTCTCTATTAGCTGCTGTTCTATCAGCTTGTGATTGTGCTAAACCTTGAATACTTGGAACTGCAGCTCTACCTACTGATCCTAATAAATCTCCACCAGGTTGACCTAAAAGATTTGCACCAAATTTAGCAAGTTCTAAATATCTTTGTCTTGATACATCCTCTGGTGATTCACCCATGGCTTCTGAGAACATATCCATATAACTTTTAATTACTTCTTGATCTGATTGTTCACTAGTTTCGTTATTAGTTGTAGTTGTATCTGTTTTTTTACCTCTTAAACTAGGAGGTAAATCATTACCAGAAGTATCAATAGTATCTTCTTCTGAACCATCAAGATTTAAACCTCTGTTTTTTAAAATCATATCTATGTAATCTTCTTTTGAGTCTTTTTTCTTAATTGTATTTAAACCTTCACCTGCACCCACAATATAATTTGCTAAATTACCTAAAGGTCTGATACCATAATTAAATAAAGCGTCATCGACATTGGTTAATAATCTAGTTGTGTCACCAAGTAAATTTGGTGGAAAAATTTCTTTTTCAACATCTGCTCTTGTAGTAACCGAATCCCCTTCAGCGTATCCACGTCTAACAGACATAATACCATCATCGCTTCGACCTCCCATTCTAAACATAGGTCTTTTTAAAATACGATTCATCATGTTACTTCAATGCTCCGAATATTCCTGCTAGTCCTGTACCTAATCCTAATGCTGTTTGTAGTGGTGATGCTGGTGGTGTTTGTGAGAATTGATACTGTGCAGGATAACCACCCATTAGTCCAGTTACACCTTGACCAAAGAATCCTAATCTCTCTAATGGTTCGTAGGCCGCGGTTCTTGCTCCTTGTCTAGTTGCATCAAGTTCTGCTTGTCTTTGTGCTTGTTGTGCTGCACCAACTTGACCTAGTGTAGATATATCAGCTCTTTGTAATTGTGGTACTTGTCCCGCTAATCCTGTTTGAAATTGTCCTAATCCTAATTGTGATTGACCTAAACCAAATCTATTTTGAATATCTTGTTGTCTAGCTGCTTGTGCTTGTTGAAAACCTTGTTGTCTTAATTGTGCTTCTAATGCAGATCGATCTCTTCCTGATTGAGATTGATACTCTGATAATTGCACACCTGTTCTACCAGCACCTAATGATCCTATCTGTGCTGCTTGGTCTCTGATGTTCTGTTCGTTAATAGATCTTTGTCTATCAAACTCAGCTAATGTTGTATCAATAACTTGTTGTTGAAAGGGTGAAGTGTAAGCTTGTGTTTGTGCTGCTGTTGGTGCACCAGTTAAACCAGCTATACCACTTAAAGTTGTACCTGCATCTGTTGCTTGTTGTTGAGCTGCTGTAATAAATGGTTGGAAAGATCCAACACCAGATCCTGCTAATGTTGCAGCTTGTGATTGCAATGCATCTTGTGCAGCAACTGTTGGTGCAAATTTAGAAGTGTCTACTGGTATTGCAGTTGCAGCTGTTAACTGCTTTGCATAATCTTTACCAAGATCTTCTATAAACTGTGCGGGTAAATTACGTGTTTCTGTTATTGCCATTATACTTGAGCCTCCAAATTCTTCATCATGTTATACATCTTATCTGCGCCTTTATCAACACTTCCTCCACCTGCTGCTCTGACCGCATCTGCTGTCATTACAAACTCATTTTTGGATAGTCTTGCTGGTACATCGTCAGCCTTTTCTTTAGCTCCCAATGGTACAAATCCACCACCTCTAAGGTCCATTTCATTGCCTCCAAGATCCATGATCCCACCTTCGGCTTTTCCAACTTTATATTTTGTCCCTTTTTTACTTCCAAGTATTTTTTTTAGTTCTTTTAAAGTCATAAAAGGCTGACCACTTAATTCTGCTTGTTTATTAAAATCTCTAACAACTTTTTCTAAATCATCATCTGTTACTGGTGACCCACCTTCGGCTTTTCTATTTAATTGTCTTAAATATCTTTTATAATTCTCTTCATTATTAAAATCATTTCGTTTTAATTTACCCATATCTTCAGGTGTTACTCCGCCACCTTTTTTAGCTATTGCTCCAGCTTCATCTGATATAAATTTTTGTTTTACATTTTCTTTGTTCATGGCTAATGATCCTATACCACCACCTTCTGCATATTTTTTACGTCCGTACAACATCATCTGTTCTTTTAATGAAAGTTGTATTGGAAATTTTCCAAACAAAGCTTGAGACTCTTCATTATCCATTATATATTCGTCACTTTCCGTATCTACCTTACCACCTTCTGCATAAGTATCTGTAAATTGTGCACTTGGTAAAAATCTAAATTCTGAATCTCCTTTTCTTGCACGTGCAAGTATATCTGCAAAATCAATTCCTTCACCTCTATCTAGTTTACTAAAATCTATTTCATCTTCTTCGTCTGCTTCGCCTGCTGCTAGTAATCCAGCAAGACCCGACGCACCTCCAATACCTGCGATTTTACCTAAACCTGTTAAACCACCAAAAGAACCATATCCACCTTTTGTTAAACCTAAAGATCTAAGAAGACCTTTAGACCCTGTTCCTCCAAAATCTCCCAAAGCTCCTGTTCCTAATAATTTATTTTTTATAAATGATCCTAGTCCACCTCCTTTTCCAGCACCTAAAAATCCTTTAAATCCTGTGCCAGGCACACCAAATGTTAATCCACCTAATATAGCAGCTTTACCTATAGGACTTTTAACAACTTTTTTTACAACGTTTTTAGCTTTTCTAAAAACTTTTTTTAAAAAATATGACTTAATACCAGTGCCATTAATATCCTCACCTGCTCCACCTAGTGACTTTAAAAGTGCAGCTTCTTCTGGATTAATATATGCTAAAGACT
>WLWG01001588.1_pt1 | contig 19851 bp, 18 predicted proteins | sample 6712871 | NCBI WGS metagenome assembly WLWG01 (sample SAMN12718693, study PRJNA515312) | sponge metagenome | isolation source: marine sponge | host: Mycale hentscheli | place: New Zealand: South Island, Marlborough, Capsize Point | collected 2003-05-01
GCCTCATCAGCAGCTAGTCTATCATTAAAATTTTTTGATATCTCTGCCCAGTTTATACCTAGCGGTTCTTTATCTCTTACGTATCCGTATGCCATAATCTATGAATCTTGTTCGTTAGGATTATATAGTGGTGTAAATGCTTTAAATAAATCTCCTGACGTTTGAGCTATACCCTGAACTCCTTGTAGTCTTGAAGCAGCCTCACTAGCTCTAAGGTCTGCTAATTGTTGTTGAAATCCTTTAGATTTTGCTAAATCTAAATCAACTCTTGCGCCTTGTAGCCTAGACTCTTCTTGTGCAGCTAACTGCTGTAGTTGTTGCATTTCTCTAGACATTGCCGCTCTTTGTTGAGCTGCTCCTGCTTGTTGAGCCATCAAAGCTTGACCCGCTACGGCAGCTGCCCCCCTGGTTTCTCCTTCGACTCCAGCTTGTAAAGCCGAAGCTCCTGCTTGAAGCAAAGCTTCTCTTTCTAATTCATAAGGTTCTTTAGCTATTGAAAGTCCTTCTAAATAATTAACTTGTAATTTATCTTGAGCTTCTTTAAATGCTTTATCAGCTTCTCTCTGAGCTTCTTGTTGCATTTCTCTTTGTTTTTTTGCTTGACTAAAACTCATTATTGAACCAGCAATACCTGTAACCAACCCTAATGGCCCAGCTATTTTACCTAAAGCTCCACCTAAACTACTTAAGAATCCACCACCTCCCGCTGCGCCCGTGGCTTTAGTTGCTGTATCTGCTATGTTTCCGAATCCTGCTCCCATATTATATTTTTTTTATTAGATGTGTAACTATATCTCCTTTTTCAAAACCTTTTTTTATAAAAGCTTTTGTTAAACTTTTACTTTCATTATCAGCTTTTATATATTTAATCTTTAATATGCTGCAAGTTAATATTAATGCGTCTATTAATAAATTTAAAGCTTTTACTTTTTTTCTTTTATCATTATATTTTTTATCTGATATTACCCATTCAATTAACGCAACCTTGGAGTTAGTTAAATAAATAAAACCAGCGCATATAGGTTTAGTTTTATCAAAAATTATTAACCCTGATTTAGCATTATCTGGCAATACTTCTCTTTCTGGAGGTTTCCACCCCCAATCTTTCCACCACCCTACCAATAACTCATCATAATCAGATGTCTTTAATTTCCTTATACTAAAGTCCATACTACTGCAAAGATACTAATTTTTACGGATAGCTTTTCATAACTTCCGACTCAACAGCAAACAATTCTGTAGGCTGTGAGCTTTCGTTTATAAGTGTAAATACACAGTAGTGTCCAAGTAAACCATGTGATTCAGCAACTGAACTTTTAATATATAATATAAATGGATCTCCTATTGTCATAGGAACAGAACCAGAAATACTTGTGTCAACTGATATTTGGTTTATTCCTGCGGGAATATCTATATTTATATTAGTTACTTGTCCAGCTAGATTTATAGTAGTATAGCTTGGTAAAGAAAAATATAAATAATCACCAATACTTAAAATATTTCCAATTTCCACTATTGGATTGGTAGAAAAGAATATTGTAGTTGTATTACCAGTTATGGTATAAGTTGTTGATTTTCCAATACCATTTGCTGACCTCATTGCATATTGACCAGATAGTGCTGGAACTTCACCTGTCTGTCTTAAATATGCAAAATAAGATCCTTCTTTTTCTTCAAACCAAGTGTTGTCAATAAAACCGTTTATTTGTATGTCAGTTTCTAAATTAGCTTGCCATGATTGATCAGATTCTAAATTTATACTTTTAAATATTTTATTTTCAAGCGGGTTTTGATTAAATACTGTTGTAATTTGAGAGTTATATTGCTCTCCATAAAAATTATTTCTATTTCCATTAGCATTGTGCTGGTATAAATTACCGCCATTAAATGTATAAAAATATTGATTCATTCCAAGCATATAATCAGGTATGTATGAATAAAACGATGGCCACCCTTTTGATGTTCGACTATATGTTAAAGTATACTCTGTTTCTACCGGTGAAGGAATAGGTGGAACAACGCTGCCTGGAGTTGGTGTAGGTGCTGTCCCTGGCGTAGGTGTTGGAGCAGGAGGTATACTACAAACAGTAGGATTAAATCCTAAGTTATCCTGTCCGCCCATATATCCATGGTTTAAACAAGCATAACTTACTGTCTGGTAATCTCCCGTAACTGTTATAGTAACATCTCCCCAATAAAAATTATACGTTCTTCCATCTGGCGCTGTTCCCGTAGTACTATTAATTCCTGTATATGATATTAAAGATGTTTTGCCATAATTAAGTATAGCTATTGGATGACCAGAAGGTACATCTAAGAGAGTATAAGTGCCGGTTGTTGTTCCGTAAGGATTTCCTGTCACTCCATTGAATTGATATTGATTTCCTGTTCCAGGATTTACAATTGCCACTGTATTTGTAAAGCTTAAACATACATTTGGATTAGGATTTTCATTTAAACATTCTGCGCAATTATTGTATTGTGTTAAACCTAAAACATTAGCACCTGTTGTTACACCTGTAGGCTGAGGGTTCTCATAACATTGATCTTGATAAACGACTACTGGAGGAAATACATAACCAATAGGAGCATAAAATACCTGTTTTGTTGTGCTTTCGTTACATTTACTATACTCTTGATATGAATAAGGTGTAGCAGGTGTAGGGGTTGCACCACAAGCTACTGTTGTGTTAATTTTACCTCCTCCTGTTATATTAGGAATAGTTCCTGATTGTACACATATATTTATATCTCTATCAGCAGGAATTACACCGCTTATTAATGTACCATTACAATTAATATAATCATAGTTACAGCTACCTGAACTACCACAAGATAGCTCCCATTCTGTACATGCAGGCACAGAAGGCGTAGGTGTTGGCGTTGGAGCTGGTGCTGTCGGAGTGGGACTTGGCGCTACAGTACAGTCTACTTCTGTATCTTCTGAAGTACCTGATCCAGACAAAAGCTGTGGGGTAGTGTATTGTAAAACACAAACCTCTGCGTCTTGATCAGCTCCTAAATTAATTGTTTGTGTTACTGCATTACAATCTACATAACTAAAAGTACAACCTCCAGAACTACCACAAATTAATTCCCAAAATGTACATTGAATCGACGTAGGAGTCGGAGTACTTGATGGTACGGGCGCAGGAGTGGAAGGCGCTGGGCTTGGAGCTGTAGGCACAGGGCTTGGAGCTGTAGGCACAGGCGTTGGCGTTGGCGTTGGACTAGGCGTTGGGCTAGGAGTCGCTGGAGTAGGCGTGGGTGCTGGAGACGGAGGATTCGGGTCACAATCTGTGTTAGTAGTACAACCTCCAGGACTCCCAAAAGCTTCTATAGTTACTGTTGGATCTGATGTAGTTGGTGTAGTTGTAGAACATATATAGTAAAATGTTCCTGGATCTATTACTATGCTAGAGCCTCCTCCTCCACATGCAGTATAATTAATTGTTGCTGTGCCCGTATCTTCATATAACAATTGATAACATTGGCATGCTCCAGCTGGAGTTGGTGTAGGTGTAGGCGTTGGAGACGGAGATGGGCTTGGGCTTGGTGATGGTACTACAGGAATATCGCCACAGTCTGAGGAACAAGGGTCATTAGTATAAAATGCTGAACCAGACAAAGATGTTACAGTAACTGTTCCTTGATCGTCTACACAAGCCTCAGTAATACTGTCAGGTTGCAGAATGTAGTTAATTGTTTGTTCTCCACAACAATCAATTTCAAACGTACACTCATCTCCTACCGCTCCTATAGGACAAGACAATATATAAATTTCACAAGCCATTCGCTAAATATTGTTACAAATTTACGAAATTAAATCGTGAACTTTTTTAAATAGAAACTTTCAACGTATTGACAATTAGAATTTATAGCGTTTATATAAGCTTGATTTCTAAGTAACTCCATCCAGTTTTCTGGAAACCTATTTAATTGAGTTTTATGATAGGTAAGTGATAGTAATTTTTTTTCTATAAAATCATCTATACAAACAAAAAAAGAAGCAGGTGTATTTTCAAATGTGTTGACCCTTCTAAATGGCACAGTTGTCCATTGTAAAAAATTTAAACAATCTCTACCAGCGCTCATTGCTGACAAAGATGTGTTTCTATGATCTTGATGTGCATCATGTTCGTTGTGAGTTATAATTAAAGTTTTTTCATTAACATATTTATCAATAAAACTTACAGATGTTTTATTATGCGGTATACCACCGTCATTAAATTCGCCAATTACAATACAAGATTTAGGTATATTTAAAACTTCAAATGCATTATAAATTTCAAAACGTCTTGTTTTGTTTTCACAAGACATAACTATACATTTTATATTTAATCCTTCTGAATACCATTTTGACAAAGATGCTCCGCACCCAATTTCAATATCATCTGGGTGAGCTCCTATGGCTACAACATTGTCAAAATTATATTTCAATCCAAGTGTTATTATTTAAAGACCAATCAACTACTTGTTTAATTCTTTCAGTAAGTTTTATTTTAGGAATCCACCCCATATCTTTCATTTTATTACCACATAACGAGTATCTTAAGTCATGCCCTGGTCTTGATGAGTGAAAGTCAACAAGCTCATAATTTAATTTCTTTGACTGGCTGTCTGCAATTATTTGAGCAAGCTCAAGGTTATTAAGCTCTTCAGAACCCACAATATTAAACTTTGGACATTTAGCACCACCAAAATCGTAGTGAACTTTATAGTGTTGTTTTAATAAAAAATATATTGCATCTGCTACATCTTCAGCATGAATATAATGACGTGAACCTGGAGTTTGTTTTGTTTCATCTGCATGTATATTAACCACATCATTATCTCTTATTTTTCTGATACACATAGGTATAAATTTTTCTGGATGTTGTCGTTGTCCAAACACGTTCATAGTATGAGTAATTATGACAGGCAACCCATAAGTATTTTCATAAGCTACTGCCAACTCTTCACCACCTGCTTTGGAAGCACTGTATGGATTAGTAGAGTTATACCTGTCATTTTCTTTATAATCAACTCCAACAGGTGCAGGGCCAAAAACTTCATCAGTACTGAAATAAATAAATTTTTCTAGTTGTTTTTGTTTTTTTGCAAACTCTAAAATATTTACTGTGCCAACCACATTATCAAGAACAAACTCCATTGGATAATCTATACTCCTATCAACATGAGAGCCAGCTGCCAAATGTAAAATATAGTTTACATCACCTATTTCGTTTATTATCCAAGGACTAATTTCTGCTTTCAAATCATGAAAAACAATTTTAATTCTTTTTTTATCAGAAGGCGACATGTCTGTCATTATACTTTTTAATCTATTTAAATTACCACTAAAATCTAAACGATCAAGAGAGATTATTTCCCAGTCTGTGTTTTTAATTATATAATATATTACGTGATGTGCAATAAAACCTGCGCCACCTGTTATTAATACTTTTTTCATTTCTTTTTATTTATACCAAACCTTACATACTTATACCAAAACCTTTCGTGTAAAAAGTATAAGATCATTTTAGTAAACACTTCTATTATTCCAATAGTCAAACCTATTTTCCAGCTTCCCGTTATAAAACCTGAAAGTATCATGGTGTCTAACGTTCCAATAATCCTCCATGTAATTGTTTTAAATAAATGTCTTTTATAACTTACCATCTTCCCTCATCTGTTTTCTAATTTTAGTAGCAGATATTTCTTTAATTTCTGTAGGAGGTGCGTGTTCAATAATTTCATAACCAACTCCACGCCCATAGTTAACAGATTCAATATCAGGAATGATAATAACTTTTATAAAATTATCTGCTATTTCTTTGAAAAATCTTTTTTCTAAATTGTATTTTATTTCTTCAGCACTCCACGGTTGGTCATCATTTGTATCAACATCTCTGATAGCAATACAAACTCTCTTGCGTTCTTTTAGTCTTTGGTCGATAAGCCATTGATGACCATCGTGCCACGGTTGCCACCTGCCTATAAATAAACTATATTTCATCTAATATTTTTTTAATTATTTTTAACGATTCTTCAGGGGTATCAGAAGTAGTATTTATCTCAATGTAATTATGGGTGGGAGCTATATAAGCTTCCGCAGCAAAATGATCACGCTCTCTTTTTTCTGTAGTGTAAACATAAATTTCTACTATGTTGTCATCCATTAAAGATTTAAAATCTTCTCTTTGGTCTATGTATGGAGAAACTAATGACACTATAACATCTTGTCCTTGGTTGTGAAGATAATGGGCAATACATTGAGCAGTACCCACATTTTTAACTCTGCCGTTGATTGAATAATCTTTGTTATCGAAAAGCTCCCGCATATCATCACCATCTATTCTGTATGCGTTAGGTAAATGTTTTTCTTTTAACATGTTAGCTAATACTGTTTTGCCTGCGCAAGGCTGTCCCGTAAACCAGTAAATCATAATTTTTTATATATTTTATAATCTTCATGCATATATTCATTTACAATATCAGATAATTTATCATTAATTTCATTTATATCTCTGAATGTTTTTTGTATATGTAAAGATTTGTTATGCTTATTTTTAAATTTTATATCTATAAATCTAAAAACATTATCTAAATTTTCAAACTTATAGAGCTCATTAATATCTATTTCATTTTTGGAATTTAATAAGTGTGAAACTTGTGTAGGTATTTTTTCAACAAACTCTTTAGATGTAATAAATTCTTTAAAAGATTTTTTTGTATATGCTTGAGGCCATTCATAATATATTGAATGAATATAATCTATTGGTTTTCTTATTACAGCAAACTTATAATATTCATCAAGATTCAATATTTTTTCATATTCTTTAATACCACAATGAGGATGAGGTTGATTTATCATTAAATACTTTCGTATAAATTTTGGATGTAATATGTCTGCATTTTTTGGAGCATCAGGAAATTTAGATTGAGCGTAGTAATGAGATATGGAGCTACCGCCAGTCTTAGCTATATGAATAAATAATATTTTTTTATCAGGATCGTACATTAGTAATGCTTACCCATTAGGTAATCTTCATTTAATTTTCTTTTTAAACCTCCATTTAATAAATGTGGTTTTATCAATTCAACTTTATCTCTATTTAAATAATACCACAAATTAAAAAGTATTTGACACTCTGGGTGATCATATCTTTTTTGTTCATTTTGTAATTCTTGTATTACAGAATCTATTCCATCCTTTTTCATATTCCAAAATAAATAGCTCATATTAGCGCTTTCATCAGTCTTTAACAAATGCCATCCATTTTTTTGTATAAAAAAGTCTATGTTTTGTCTTATCTTATGCTCAACAACTTTGTATCTATCATAAAACATACATCTAAAATATTCAATAAATACATCAAAATTATCATAACCTAAAGCTATGTATTTGTCGTTTATATTTTTTTTTAATACCTCAATTTGATTATTGTTAAAATAATATTTATGGTCATGATACAATATATAATCATATTCAGAAAGCAAAGTCTTGTCAAAATTTAAAAACTTCACATCTTTAGAGTGTATAGAAGCATCAGATAAATTTTCTGTATGTGGTTTGTCTAATATTATAACAGACCAGCCTTGTTCATTTGCGTGTTTTTTAAATTCATTGTCTCTTCTTGTTGTAATTACAAAAGAATCAAACCCTTCGGTAGCTTTATTTAAATTAAACCAATTTCCTGTAATTGCTGTTATGATTGCTGTTGACTTATCCATTTTTTAGCTTGATTGTAAAATAAGTTGTCTTTAAACTTTGACTCATCTAATTCATATAAACCGTGTTTTGGAAAGCGGGGGTCACAGCTGTAATGAGCAATATAATGTTTCTCTTGTATCTCATTTATGTTAGGATAATAACAGTTATCTGTATGTATCATTTTTATTTTATGATTATGACATGCTACATTTAAACCATACATTGCACACCACCATGAATGTTCATTGCCTTCTTGTTCCTCTGTTATAATTTTTGAATAGCCTATTACATCATCAATTATTTTTTTTAAAGTTTTAACCCTACAGATAATATTAAAACCTCCATTCATATAACCCTCTTCATTATGTGTTAAATGATGTTGTATTATTTTTCTATTTTTAGAATCTTTATCTGAAATAAACATGTGCCATTTTTCATAAGTTGCATCTGCAAGAATTGTGTTGTAATCAATATGATCATATACGGATGGGTATGGTTTTAGATGAACTAGATCTGCATCTATAATTTCTACAACCACATCATCAGGAAGTAGTCTTATTACTTGTTTAGCACACGTAAATACATTAATAGGAATATACCACAACTCGTCTCTTTTAATATAGTCGTATACCGAATCAACCATCATATAAGATAAATTTAAATTCCAATCTACATCTACTATTGGTTTTTCGTTGGGATGATTGTATTTTACAATAGGGATTATAGCTTTATTTTTTGCATCATCTCCGTAAACTTGAAAATGTTGAAACTGAAAAAATTCAATTTGTGGTTTAAAATATTCAACACCTATAGTACTTGGAATACTTATCATATCAATTTATAATGAACATAAAAGTTTCTAAAAAATTTTCCCTGAAAAGGATCTTTTCTTCCATGTTCACATATAGCTGATTCATATAAAATCATATCTCCAGGCTCAGCATATACTTTATACCATTCTCCATCGTGAGCCTGAATATCTAAAGCCCAATCATCTCCATATTTTTTGTTTTGACAACCGCATGTTAAATCTTTATCAACTATTATAATAGAGCTTATGTGATGAGTTTCAACTCTATCAACATGTGGTGTTAAAGTTGCTCCTTTTTTATAAGATCTTATACCATAAACAAAAGATGGATCTATGTTATGACCACCAATCCATTCTTTATGAACCGGCAATAGTTGTTCGTGTATTATTTTTTTCATTGCAGGTAAATGATCAAATGACATAAGTTCGCTATCTCCTCCTCTTATTATATCAGCTTTGCCTTCAAATTCTTCATCTACAACTTTGTCTTTTAATATCTCATAAGCATCTGATATAATCTTCCATGTATCTTCAGGACATTTTTGCAAAGAAAATCCAAGTTCAGTAAATTTAGGAATTTGATCTTTGTGTGTGTATTTAAGTGGTTCAGCAATTGATTCTTTTATAGTTGTTTCTAAATTTGATTCGGAAGATTTTATTATATAAGATTTTTTTTCTGTTTTTTGTTGTTTAATAATTTCAGGTTCAGACGAAAGTTTTTCGTCACCAGCACCATCCCAAGTTTTTTCTCTCCACCATGAGGTTATAATATATTTTTTGCCTTCTTCTACAGAAACTCCTTCATGTAAATATTGTCTTTGAAACTCACCATCTTTTATATTTTCCCATAACAATCCTTTACCCTGCTCTGGTTCAACAACTTTGTTAAGTTGTGGAAAGTTTGTTCCTCCTCCTGTAAATCCATCATTTAAGTAAATCATAAATGTATGTGTTCTGTTTCCTGATGCTTGGCAATGCATATCATAACCAGCGCCTTCAAAAAAATCATTATGCTGTTTAAAATACTGTCCTACTTCGTATAGTTGCCCTTGTAAAGCTTCGCCTTTTTTGATATCAAAACCTAATATACCTGCAATACGTTTATGTATATTACTGACCGTAGTATTTCTTGAGTCTAAATTACAAGTGCTTGAAGTTCTGTAATCTGATATTGCTGTCCTATCAGTTCCACCTTCAACAACAGAGGATCTGATGTGATTAGCGTCAATCATTTTAATTATTTCTTGACACTCTTCTAGAGTTAAAAAATTTTTATATTCTTGCATTAAATTAAATTTGATTAAAGTTATTAATTAAAAATTAATTAAAAAAATATTAAAGGTTATATAAATTTTTTAGCTTTTGTATTTTTTGTAAAACCCAATCTTCTTTTATTTCATCGTAAATTTTTTGATGATGATTAATTGCAGCTTGAGGGGTTTGTATTTTTAATCCTTCAATAATTCTGTATTCACTGTTTAGGTTGTCGACAAATACATCTAAATATTTTCTTTTTTTTCTTTCACCACACATTACTATAAACTGATTTATAATACTTTTACCCCACACATGCCCTCCATTAATTTCAAGTGGTTTACCTAATTTAGAAATTAAATCTACATATTCTGGAGTAATAGATACATCAACCCAGTTTTTATCGTAATGTAAATTGTAACCATTATAAAACTTAGACCAACCGCCTAAAATAATTACATTTCCACCTAGGTGATTATTTACTTCTTTAATAAAATTTTGCATTTCTAAGGACATGATGGACATGATATTGGGCCTGCAGTTTTAACACCATTGAAAAATTCATAATAAGTAGAACCAGTTTCACTCACATAAATTGTTCCACTTTCAAGTGATGTACAACCTAAGCCAGTGTATAATCTTGTTGCTGAGGCTACAGAATTTGCATTGAAATATTTAATTCCAAAATTATCTGGAGGAGCACAACAACCATAATAAAGACCTGTGGAGTATCCAACTTCTATTGCAATACATGCTGTAGGTGTAGGCGTAGGCGCAGGACTAGGAGAAGGGCTAGGCGCTGGAGCTGGACTTGGTACAGCTGGTGTAGGTGTTGGTACAGCTGGTGCTGGCGCTGGTGCTGTTGGCGCTGGCGTAGGAACACTCGGTACAGCTGGTGCTGGAGATGGTATGTCAGGTGTTGGTGTCGGACTCGGTACAGCTGGTGCTGGAGGTGGAGACGGAATATTTGGCGCTGGCGTAGGAACACTCGGTACAGCTGGTGCTGGAGATGGACTTGGAGCTGTACAAGTGTTACAATCCGCATATACCGCACTTGCAAGCGTACCTGTTGTAAAACTCGGGTCAATAATTTCATAACAATTACCATCTGGCATTAACAGTACAGTATTAGTTGGGAATGTACCTGCAAATGCTCTACCTATAGTATAATTGTTAAAACCACCATCACATCTTGTTATTGTGTAATTGTCATAAGATATAGATGGAGCTGGACTTGGTACAGCTGGTGTAGGCGTGGGTGTTGGAGCAGGTACAGGGCTTGGAGCTGTACATCCTGTTAATCCCGCACAATTATTGCTAATTTGACTTATAATTCCCTGACAATTATGGAAACCAGGGTTGTCATCTGTAATTTGATAACATTGTGTATTATCAAATGTAGGACAGCCTCCTGTTGTACCTCCAGAGCTAAATTTAATACCTTGTCCTACTGTTAATCCGCTATTACCTATAGCTTCAACATAATAAGTAGTTCCACCGCTACATGGTATTATAGCAATTTTTTGTGTTGCTGTAGGAGTTGGTGTGGCTGGTGTAGGGCTTGGGGCTACACTACAGTCAGTAATTGCTAATACTTCTCCATTAGTATTTATTAACATTGCATAATCTGCTCCTATCTGATTATTTTGATTACTTAAACCATAATACTGAGTTCCACCATTCCACACAACTGTTTGAGCAAAATTCGCATACATTATATCTCCTACCTGAATATCAGCTACCGTTGCTCTTGAAGTGTAAATTGGATTATTTGTTGTTCCTGCACATGCAACGCTTGATGTTCCTCCATTTTGTTGAGTAGCATGACTAAATGTTGTGGCAGCTGCAGGAGCTGGTGTAGGTATAGCTGGAGTAGGTGTTGGGCTTGGAGCAGTAGGCGTAGGTGCAACTGAACAAGGAACGCCAGAGTTATTTGCACTACCACCATTTACAATTGGCGTTGTTCCAAATTCAACACATACATCTATATCATAATCTCCTGGTAATTGATCTTCTATAAAGTTTCCATTACAATCTGTGTATGAATAATCACACACACCACTTCCACTTGGACAAGACAGAGTCCATTCAGTACAATTTGGAGGAGGTGTCGGTACGCTCGGCACTGCTGGAGTAGGTGTTGGTACGCTCGGCACTGCTGGAGTAGGTGTCGGTACGCTCGGCACTGCTGGAGTAGGACTTGGTGCAGTAGGTGTTGGTGTTGGTACGCTCGGCACTGCTGGAGTAGGTGTAGGTGTAGGAACACTTGGTGCTGGCGTAGGAACACTTGGTGCTGGACTTGGTACAGCTGGTGCAGGTGTTGGTACAGATGGCGCTGGTGCAATAGGTGTAGGCGTAGGTGTTGGAGCTCCTGGCGTTGGTGTTGGCGTTGCAATACCTCTATAATCCCATATTAAGTATAAAATATTTCCTGTAGTTGGCATTGTAAAGTTAGCAGAATAAATCTGTGGTGCTCCTATAGTAAATATAGGCGTTGCATTATTTGAAGCTGCTAATAATGCAGACGTATCAGCAATAGTATTTTGATAAAAAGTATCAGTTCTTAAATATTTGAATTTATCTAACGTCGGATCAAATACAAAATCATCAAAATTAATTTTATTTGAATACATAGAGACAGTAGAGCCGTCAGACGGGAATATTCCACTACCTTGTGAACCTGCTATTAGCTGACGTTGTGAAATAACAAATGATGTAGATCCACTACTAAATTCAACTAAATTAGATTCAACTGGAGATATTGTTGTTCCGTCTGTCCATCCAAATTCATTATGAATAAATTGACCTGATTCTAGTGGATCAGTTACACACACGCTGTAAATGTTTAAAACATTAGAGTCTGGACAACTAACATTTATTTGTATGGTATCATTCTGGTCAGAGTCTGTAGTTACAATTAAAGTTACGGTTTGATCACTTGGAATATTTTTATCAAATGTAAAACTTCCAGAAGCAGTAACACTACCAGATGTATAAGTAACGCTATTATAAATAGCTTGAATTGTATAAGCTACAGCCGAAACAGATCCTTCTGTAATTATTTGGTTTCCAGATTCATCAGTTATTAAAACATTTGTTTCACTTTCAATATCTTGTTCGCCTTCTTGTGGTATAATATAATCTATTGTAACAGTACCTGTTTGAGTAGTAACATCAATACAATAAATAAATTCTTCATTAGCTATAACTGTAATGTCTTTTGTAACACCACATGCTAAACAAACTGGTATTTCAGGTTTTAATATGGTGTTCGATGTTAAAACATATTCATCCATATAAGGATCATATCCCCCTAATTTTTGTGTAGTAAATGCTGAGGTAAATAAATCTCTAAACCAACTTCTCATTCCAGTTTCTGATATAACTACCAGTCTTTCATCTGAAGCTGACCCACCTATTAACTGAAGTACAGCACCCCTCTTGACGTCTGTAAAGTATTTGTTTTCACCCCACGCAACAAAACTTTCTGGATTGTTACTAATACCATAGTTTTCAATACGTGCTATTTGATTTCCTAAAATTTCTGGAACTGAAGCAACTAGACCCCCTCCAGTTGAGTCAGATATAATATTTTTAGAAGCTAAAACGTATGATATTTTATCTTCTTGTAAAACTAGTATATCAGTTTTTCTTCCATATAATATTTCTACATCTCCATAACTTTCTTCAAGAGGTTTAAAATTAGCTAAACCAAGATTAAACTCATTTAGTTTATTTACATTTGTTTCATCATTATAAACCCCGCTGTATGTTAAATCAGCAAATCTGTGAGCTTCTTTGTATTCTACATTAGAAGTTGTAAATACTCTATTACCTAAATTAAAAGACTTACCGTTTAAAGCATCTCTTATTTTATAGCTTTCAACTCCATTACCAAAAGCATAACAATTAAAAAATCCGGTATTTACTATCCCTGCAACTCCAATTGCAATATTTTGATTTGTGACATTTCCGCTATGGTTTCCGTTTGCATCTATTGAAAATGATTCATTGTTTTCATACCATACATCTGGTAAGGCTTCTTGAGGTTCAGTTTCAAAAACAATAACAGAATCTCTTCTATAAACTGTAAAATTAACTCTAACACTAGAGTCTCCGTCTGAATCTCCACCACAAGATCTTGTTCCGCTAACCATTAAATAATATAAATTTGTGTTGGTGTCTTGATAAAATCTATAATAATTGTTTTTAACAAAATCAGTTGCTGATGAACCAAATCTATTTGCATCTTGCATTTCATTTTTTGTTAAATTTTTTGCAAATCCAGTTGTATTATTAAATTGAGGTGGTTGAGAATTTGATGCTAAAGATGAGATATAAATATTTCCAACTTCTTCACTTCCTGAACTAGGTTCATGCACTCCGCTTGATTCTAAAACCGACCCTAAATTGTTAGATGTAAACCACTGATAGAAGTCATTATACGTAGCAGGCGATATAAACTCTTCAGTAATTGAATTTGATCTATATTCACAACTACCTCCTTGCCCTACCCTTAGTTGAGAAATTGTCATTACTATTCTTGTGCCAACTGGTATATTATATGAAGTTCCTGTTGTACTTGATCCTGCATCAGGAATAAATAATGGATAAGCTAATCCAGGATATCTGTTATTTGAACCAGCAACAGCTGTCGGAACTTGTACGTTAACAATATCATCAGTATCTAATATTGCTTCAAAATCAGTAGTGGCCATTTTCATATAGACACCGCCAGGAACAGTTGGAGGAGCTGGTGAAGGTGCGTAAGGGATAAAATCAGCTGTTTGTGTTTGTTTTTCCAAAACTGTTGCATACACACAATTTGTCATAGGACCACCCGAATCTCTTTTTACAATAAGTCTATCTCCCTCTTCTACTTTTGCTATATTATCTCCTTCTAATAATAAATAAGAATTATTGGAAGTTGGATCTTCAAAAAATATACTCGAGTATATAGTTTCATAAGTTGTTCTATCTGGTTTCAAAACAAACTTATATCTAGTTGCCCAACTAGGTGCTCTTTGACTTATAGGAATGGTAGCAATTATTTCGTTTTTATTTACAGCTCTTGAACATGGTATGTTTACAGTATTATTATTACTTACTAACGCAGTAGAAGATCTATTGTAATCATCCATATAAACTATACCAAGCTCATAACCTCTATTACTATGAAGACTTTCTATATTAGCTGTAGTCTGTAACCTTACATTTACAGCTGTAAAATTATAGTATGAAACTATAAGATTTGTTGTTCCGGGGCTAGTTTGTATGTATTGAGCTATAGGAAATATAAATGTTATAACCCCCCCATTAATACTTGATCCTATTGGCTGACCTTTATTTGGAGAAGCTGCAGTACCGCTTGTAATTCCTGTTTGATCTATCGCATAATCATAACCACCTCCACTTAAAGTTCCGTCTAAAGAAAAATTAAAAGAATCTGTCAAAGTTGCTCCTAATCCATTTTGTGCATCTGCCACTGTTTGAATAGCAGAATCTACCAATCCTATTTTTGATTTGAAATCTGAACTATTATATAAATTAGCTACTGTAGGGTAATTGTCAATTAAGGTATAAGAAAAATTTACAATTGTATTTCCTTGAGCTCCTGTTGGTAATTCTATACCGTTATATGGAGAAATATTTTCATATTCAAAACTAAAATCTAATTGAGCTCCCGCAACTAAAGAATCTTCTAAACCTGTTAAATCAAAACTAAAACCTGCATTAGTTTCACTTCTTGTATAACTAAAGGCTGAGTATGATTGAGTAACATTTGTATCAGCAGTCAACGTAGGGCCACCTATTACTTTGCTGTCCAGTTGTACTGAGTAATTTAAATTTACTTGATTTCCGTTAATATCAATTAAATTATTTCCTTCTGTATAATTTCCATAAATAAGCCTGTTGCCCATTAAAGTTTGAGCTTTAGCTTTTTTTGGTACATTATCATAAAGTCTTAAAATTTCTGACTCTGGTAATACTGTAAATATTTTACTATTTGTAAAAGTATATGTTGCGTTGGTATTATGTGGGCCTAACGGAGATTTTTCAATTCTTTCTATTATCTTTATTGTAGGATCATTAGCTTCTTTAAATAATATATCTATCCCTACAACTAGTGAGCTACCTGTATTATAACTAACTTGAACTCCAGATTTAGAGTTTATCATACCTTCATTTAAATAACTATTAGATGAAAAAGAAAATTCGTTTGGATCAAAAGCAGGTTCACTGAACTGAGATACTGCTGAATATTCATTATTAGCATACTTATATCTATAAGCAAAACAAATAAAATTATCTTCTAAAAAAGTGTCTTGCAATGTAGTGCTTAATAAATTTAAAGTTGGCGCAGAAACAGGTGGTTGTTTTATTACTAATATCTCATCACTTGTAAATTGGTCTATATTTCCAATAGGATTATCATAATTATTGTCAATATTAACTACTCTTGGAGCATTAAAATTATCGGTAAAAAGTAACAGATTATCAATTTTATTTACACCTGTTATTAAAAAATTTGGATTAAAATTTAATGTAGTGTTTACATTGTTACCATCATTAATACTTACAACATGATAAACAATAGCACCTGTAATAATATTGTATGAGACTATTAAATCTAATTTACCTGTTGATCCAACTGTAAATTGTGGGTCATGTACAAACCAATAAATAGTCTCGTTAGCACCGTCTTCAAATGCTCCTATACATCTTGCAGAAGTACTTAAACTTGTTCCATCTGTATATTGAAGGGTGGTAATTTGAATATTACCTTTTGCATTTTCAACAGCACCTATTTCTGATTCTTCAGTAGAACCAAGTCTTACATTCAAAGCATCTATATACTCTCCGTTAGGAACAAGCCTTTCATCAAGGCTTTTGTTCATACGGCCTGCTACAAAATTTCTTTGAATGTTTGCCATTTTATTTTATCCACTTATTTTCACCCCTCATATTCATAAGCAATCTGCTAGGGTGAATATTACTTAATCTTATTTTAGCGTTTCTCAGTAAAGCTTGTTTATCTCTTTTAGCTCTATTTACAATGTATTCTTGTACACCAAATTTACTATTTAATATTGCATATTTAACATAGGCATATATATATTCTTCAAATAACTTATTAACCTGTATCTCAGTATTATCACCACCTTCCATACCATCAGATATATATTGTAAAACACACTGTTGATTTGCCATAGTGGAATCAAAGTTTATAACACCAGCTTTTTTGTCTATTGTAAAAGTAGGATTAAAATTAGCTGTTTCTGTATTTAAACCATATCTTGCTCCTATACGTGAATTATATATATCATCATCACAATCATTACACACTGTATTTATATTACCCTCAGTATCTTGGTTTAAATAAATGCTTTCTAGCGCTCCACTTTTTCTTGCAGCATCTAGAGTAGATTCTACAGTACCCACATTATTGTTACCATCATACCCAAATGTTGATGTTGCGTTTTGAACATATTGAGTAGCTGATTGCACTTGTATATTCTCTGTTAGCTCTCTAAGAACATTATCTTTAAAAAGATAAAGCTTTACCCAGTTAACATAATCAGAAGGCAACACATACCTTAAGTCGTCATATACAGTTAACTCTAAAGATTTAATTTCTTTAAAAGCATCATAGTTTAATTCTTGTATTGCTCTTTTTGTGTGAAATAAAATTTTATACCTGTTTTCGTTATTTACTAGCGAATGGTTTCCTTCATACATCAATTCAAAATTAGTCATCAAAGCATCTAAACTTATGTATTGATAAGAACCCCAATTGGTATCAGTAGGATTTACTCCATTATTAGTATAATATTGTCTTTGGTTTATATAAGTCATAATTATTCTTAATTTTCTTTTTGTTCTTCAATTTGTCCAAACTGATAAACATCACCTTCACGAATTGATATACCAGCATATTGTAAAATTCTAGCAACTAAATTGTTTGCATCATCTGGTGGTAGTTCAAAATCTTGATAATCATTCTGCGTCTGATCAAATAAAGGCTCACCATTATATAATGTTACGTATGTCCATTTAGGGTCTAACGGATATCTGATATATGTAGCTTGAATATCCAAAGCTCCATTAATTGTAGAAGGATAAATTGTTATGGAATTTTCTTTTTGTGTGTAAGCTGGATATTGTAATGATGGTGATGTGAGAAGAGATTTGTTTAAGAGATTAATTTTTCTTAAACTTACTTTTTCAGCCTCACCTTCTAGCACTCCTCCTTGATAACACAATACTTTGTTTAGAAGATAATAATCATCACCAGTTGTTGATTGAGATGGTAAATAATAAATATTGTTAACATTCTGCGTTAATGTTTTTGTTACAGCAAATGTGTCAATTACTTCTTCGTATCCTAACTTAATATCTGCATATCCTGTTCCAGAAACTCTAGCATTTTCTTCGTTTACTTGCTGATTATAGTTAGTAAAATATTCGTCAAATATATCTAGTTGAGCCTGTTTTGCAAACAAGTTAAAATCACTCGGAGATATATATCCGTAGTTATTTTTATTGATAATAGCAAGTAAAGTATTTCTTACAGAGTTTATCATTTTAAAATCTTTTTACAAAGATACATAAAATAAAAAAGCACCCTGATTTGGGTGCTTTCTTGTCGATAGTAAAGGAAGGATTATATTGTTACTACTGCCACACTAGTAAATACTAGTCCACCAGTTGTTGCAACTGGTACTGCTGCGTTAGTCCAAGAAGTTTCTGCTGCTGTTACTAAAGCTGCATTTACATTTGCACTAAAGCCTGAAGTTAATCCAGTACCTGTAACTGTCATTTTGTGTGTTCCATTAGTTAGATAAATCTCTCCTGCAGTTGAGCTTGCTGTTTCTGCATAAAGAATTGAATCTGTATTAATGTGTACGTTACCGTCACTTGCTGTATCTAAAGTTATATATTTTGCCATGTTAAAAATTTTATGGGTTAAACAAAAAACAAAGTTACGAATTTTTTGCTAACGCTTTTAAATGCTTATATGACTCTAAACCATCATCGCTTTCAAAGTATGAAGCTATAATAAACAATGGGTCTTCCCCGTATGGTATATTACACATCTTCTTTTTGTTAGACGCTGTGTTAAACCACACTTCTTTCTTATTATTTCTAAGTTGTATTAAATTTTTATCTAATATATTTTGTATAGTAGCATTAAATTTAAGCGCAGGGTCTTTTAATAAATTCATAAAACCACTTGGGTTTTGTTTTGCAAATATTAAAATATCTCTTCTAAGCTCAGCTGTTGTAACTTTTGATACATCATTTTGAAATAACACTCTAGCTACGTTTTCAACTTGTTCTACTGTTAGCTGTCTAGCTTCTATTAAAGCATCAACTTCTAAGTTTAAGTCTTCTACTAACTCTGCAGCTTCTTTTGCTTTATTTACTTCTGTAAACACTCTTCCTTTTCCAGGATGTAAGTCCATAAATTTTTGTAAGACTTGATTATTTTTAGGAACGTGTAAGAATCCATCTTCAAATACAATAGGCTCAATGATAGCGTTATCATCTTGCTCATCTTGAAATGGAGAGTTTTGATTCCTTGCGTATCTCAAAGGTCTATTAAGACCAGTGTCTTCATCAAAGTATAACAACGGAAACCTTGTAGTATGCCTTGATGCTAATATCAAAGATAAAGGTGGTGTTTCTCTTGTAAGTTTATATTGTTTATCTACGAATTTAGGTGTAGATTTTTTAGGGGTAATTTTTACTGTGTCCGCTTTAGGACTTGTATTTTCTTTTTTCATTTGATTTAATTTAATTTAAAATTTAAAAAAGGGGCATATTGCTACGCCCCTTAAAATTAATTACTAGTCTTGGAATAAGAAGAAGTTGTTTGCACCTAAAGTACATACAGCTCTCTCAGACAAGAAGTTTACTTGCATGTTATCGATATCCGACGTTGCAGCACCACCAGCAGAGCCAGTAATCCAAGTCTTATATCTTCTGTCTTCAGTTTCTGAAGCTCTATATCTAACATGTAAGAAAGGTCTCTTAGCGTTTTTACCAAGAATTTGGTCATAAACACTTGTAGAACCAGCTGGAACTA
>WLWG01001591.1_pt1 | contig 19820 bp, 19 predicted proteins | sample 6712871 | NCBI WGS metagenome assembly WLWG01 (sample SAMN12718693, study PRJNA515312) | sponge metagenome | isolation source: marine sponge | host: Mycale hentscheli | place: New Zealand: South Island, Marlborough, Capsize Point | collected 2003-05-01
CCATTAGCTTTGGCTAAAACAAAAGAAGAGACATATAAGTTATGTCATTATACTAATCTACAGCCATTATGGGCTATTGAAAATTTACAAAAAGGATGCAGCAATTTAACTTAATATATCATTTCAATCCTTATAATAATAATTGGTACTGTATACCAAGAGAAGAGTATGTTAATTACTTCGAGGGTAATCACAAAAAATGCGGATGCGGATTCAATATTGAAGGAGCTTACTTAAACTACAAAAACAAAACAAAATGACAGAAAAAATAATTGGGTGGTGGTCTGGAGGAATTACAAGTGCGGTAGCCTGCAGGATTGCTGTTGATTTATACGGCCCAGAAAACGTAAGAATTATTTTTATTGACACAAAAAATGAAGACGATGACACATACAGGTTTATGAAAGACTGTTCTGATTGGTATAAAATTAAAATTGAAACAATCAGTAGTGCAAAGCATAAAAGCATACAAGAAGTATGGCTTAGATACAAAGCCTTAAACAATGCTAAGGGTGCTATTTGTAGTTCTGAAATGAAAAGACAAGTTCGAGAAACTTGGGAAAAAAACAACACTTGGGGTAATCAAGTGTTTGGTTTTGAGATGGATGAGTATAAAAGAGCTAAATCTATGGTCTTAAACCACCCACAAACAAAACCTATATTTCCTTTGATGATGTATGGACTAAGTAAAAAAAAATGTATTGAAATAGTGCAAGATGCAGGCATTAAAGTTCCTAATATGTATTCTTTAGGATTCTTAAATAATAACTGCTTTAAGACGGGATGTGTTCAAGGAGGTATAGGTTATTGGCAAAAAATGAAAAAAGATTTTCCTGACAAGTTTGAAAATATGGCTGAAATGGAGCATAAAATAACAAAACTTAAAGGTAAACCTGTAACTATGTTAAAAGACCAATCTAAAGGTGGTGGTTTGGTTTTTCTTAAGCATAATCCAGAATACCCAAATATAAAGGATATTTCAATGATGAAAGGAAGAGCTCCAAAACCATTGTTTGAATGTAACGGGTTATGTGGAATTAACGATCTTGAAAAAAAGAATGAAACAGAAAATGAAATTAACACACAACAAAGATTATTTTAACAATCTTACTTAAACTACAAAAACAAAATGACAGAAATAGAAACATTTGAAAAACAATACCCTGAATTATCTAAGGAGTTCAAGGAAATACAGCAAGAAATGTATAAATTATTTGCAAGAAAGCAAATGGATTATGGATTAAATAATATCGCATTAGGCGGTGATTTAAAGAAACCAGAAGACAAAAAGTTTGCTTTGACAGGTTTATCCATTAGATTAACTGACAAAATAAGCAGATTAAAGAACTTAATTAAGAATGGCAAGAATTATGTTCCTGGTGAAGGTCAAGAAGATACGTTTATTGATATAGCTAACTATGGCATAATTGGAATGTTAGTTGGTAGAAACCAGTGGAAATGAAAAAGAAAGAGCTTCAGTTAATTAAAGAATTAAACCTTAAATACGAAAGAGGTTTAAAGCCTACAGAAAATGAATATGAAGCTTACGATGCTTACAACGACATCTCTATCATAGAAATTAAAGTTAGGGATGTTGTTTATGATACTCACTATATACAAGTAGATAAGTTCTATAATCTATTAATGATTAGCGAGGCATTAGATAAAAAACCTTTTTACTTGGTAAAAGACGATTCTGGAATATATATGTATGATTTAAACGAATTGAAGGAAGAAATTATTACCTCTGATATTGTTCCAAAGTTTGCTCCTTATAGGACAGAGTTTCAAAATAATAAAAAAATTACTAAATATTTTTATGAGTTACATAAATATAATTCATTACATTTATAAAAATGAAGCTAAATAAAGAAATAAAAGTATTAGTTAAAACGACCCCAAACGATTGTAGTTTAGGTTCAAAAATTAGAATGATATATAATGAGAGAAAGCGCAATACAAGCGAAGAGAATAAAACAGCTAGAAGCTGAAGGATATTATGTCATTAAATTAATTAAAACTAATAAAAATGGCATACCTGACTTGGTTGCAATAAGAAAAGACTCTGTTTTATTTTCAGAGATTAAAACAGAGAAAGGAAAGCTATCTAAGCTACAAGAGTATAGATTAAAAGAGTTAAATGAGCACGGATTTGAGACAGAAGTATATAGAGGATAGAATATTTGATGTGGATGAGGGGTTTATTGACAAGCTTCAACAGTCTTTTTCTATGGTCCAGTCAATGGCTATTGCAAAACTTATTAATAAAAAACTAGACAATTTAAAACCCAAAAGAAGCACTACTTATGGTGGTGTAATACACAAGCCAGAAGCTACTTTTTTTTCTGTTGACTGTGTTAGGTTAACTAAAAACCTATATTCATTTACTGATGTTAGAGAAATAGATAGCGATGAGTACTTAGACTTAATAAACTTAAATTTAAATTTAAATGAATCTTGATTACAAATTCAAATACATTCTTACAGAAAAGAATAGAAAAAACGTATTATTTAGACTAGTTAAAGGAGAGAAATTACAAAGAATAGCAGACAGGTATGGCTTAACTGTTGCATTCTTAAGAAGAAATTTTAACCACTACATTAAGGATTCTTCAATCGAAAAAGTAAAGCTAGGATATAAGAACGAGCCTTATTATAATAATGAAATGGATTACGGTTCTATGCCATCATATAGTGTAGATGGATTGAGTGCTCCAGAATTAAAAATTTACAATGAGATATAAATTTGAAGATATAGAAAAGATATTAGAGTTCAAGACCTGGACCGACAAGGATAAGATAGATAAGTTATTAGAGATTGATTGCAGTTTGTATGCTCATTTAGGAATTGATTCTACAAGGTCAGAAAAAGACGAAGTAAAGAGAAGAAGTATTGAAATATACAGAACAATTAAAACAATAGATAAAAAACTAGGAGATGAGTTTTTATACTCGGAAGATTTAAAACAATGAAACACCACGTCACATACGTTAACTTTATAACAAAGATGATTAACGATACTACTGATGATATTTATGAAAGTTTAATGGATAAAAAGCAAGAAGAATTAAATAAGTCTTGTAAGAATCTAATTAAAATTTTAGATGAGTTGGTAGATCAAGAAGGATAGTGTTCTTCTACGTGACATCTTGAACAGAGTACTTTACATTTCTCTATTTCTTCTTGAAGTTTTTTAATTGCCATTCCCCTGTGTACGCCATTACTTACTTCAAACTTCTTATTGTCTTCGTGGTGGTGAAACTCAAGAGCTTGAGTGCAAAATCTAGGATGTGTTTCTTTAGAGTATCCGCAGGACTCACAGGCCATTGTTTCTTTTAAATCCTTAAGCCACTTTTGGTTTACATATCTTCGGTGTCTTTTCTTTTTACCGTAGCATTGAGTGCATTGTAGCCTTGAGTATCTCTTGCCGTTTTTTACTCCGGCAGTAGGAAAGTTTGATTCAGGATGTGCTTGATTGCATATGTTGCAAATCTTCATCCTTCAATATAGTAATTAAAAAGCAGTAACTCTAGAAGAAGAAGATTTTTTTGTTTTAATATTTGGATTCTTTGGAAGTGTAGGTAGTTTTCCATAAATTATTTGCCTAATATTAGACTCTCCTAACCTTAGATTATCCATTGTTCTATATAATTCTTTAGGGTCTACACCAAATATATCTCTAGCAGAGATATAGTCTAAGCGAAACTCATTATACCTTTCGTCATACTCTTCTTTATAATTTTCATATATATCATTTAGTTCTTCTTGTGATGCATTGTTTTCAACAGCTTCATTATATGCTTTTTTATAAGCATACTTAGTTTTAGCAGGACCATCGTATTTAAATGAAGAAGCTTTATACCCAAATTGCTTATTAATATCTAAGTTATATTTTTTTAAACCAACAGCCATTTGACTAGCTGTGCTTAATTTATCATCAGACTCTATAATTTTGTCGTATTGTCTGAAAAAGCTAGGCTTAGCTTGTTTCATTATGTATTCCACTTGTTTTTCATACTTTACACCATCTGGATCTCCATCATTGTATATTTGACCCCCTTTACTTGTTTTGTTATTTATAACTTCGTTTAATAAAATAGCTGTCATTTCTCCGCCTAAAAAAGGTTTTATTGTAGATTCTGTAAAACCTATTATAGCTGCATCTCCAACAGATTCAGCATCTGTCATTCCATTAATAGTTTTATTAATTGCTCCGTGTGGGTCTGATCCAGAAATATCAATAAAAGAAAACTTACCATCTTTTATGTCTAAAGGAAGTATGTCAGATTCTTTTTGCCATTCAAACAAATACCTTTTCATTAATCTCTTTTTTTCTTTTTCATCATCTTCAGCCTTTAAAGAACCTACTATTCCAGCTATACCTATTCCTGCAGCTTTTCCAAAATAACCCAACAATGCGTTTCTAGCTGCAACATATGTTATTGAGCCTCCAACCCTTTTTGCTCCAGCTTCTCTTAGTTTTGGATCCTTCAATTCAGCCATACCTAATTTTATAGTGTTTAATGCTGTTCTATAAGACTCATATTGAAAAGAAACGAAAGAACCAACTATAGGGATACTTCTTAGTTTTTTTATACCATCGGGTATTTGATCATAAGATGGCAAAACTTTTTTAACATTTTCTGCTGCTATTTTTTCTACTTCAGACAACTCTGTTTCAGTTAAGTCACTTGGTTTTTTATTGTAAAGAGAGTTAGAGTATCTTATTTTTTCATTCTCAAAAGCATATATTTTCCAAAAATCATCTTCAGCTTGATAAGGATTTTCAAACATTTTTTTAAACCCCTTTTTAAGTGTTGAATTTATCTTACTTAATATATTATTTCCTTTTTTGTCTATATTTCTAAGAACTGCACTTTCAAAATTTTCATCACTAAATAATTCTCTAGCTTCAGAAAGACCCACACTTTTATCTATTAAACCAAGTCTAATATATTTATTATATAGTTCTCTATTAAATTTTTTACCTCTTGTTAAGTTTCTAAAAGCTTCATATGCTTTAGAAAGTTCTTGTACATTTCCATAACCATTAACAGCTGCAAATCCTACGTTACTAAAAAAGTTAACAGCGTGTGTTTGAGGAGATAATATTGTTTTTCCATATTTATTAAGTGAAACAATTTTATACCAAAGAGAAAGTGCTGGACTCACAGATTTTGGGTCAGTCATTTCATTAAACTGATCAGCTATTTCTTTGGTGGTATAAAGACCTGCTATTTCTTCAAAAGCTTTACTTCCATCTCCTTTTATTTGATAATTAAATTCAGGTGTTCTCTGATCCTTTGTTTTTAATATTCCAGTCTGTAAACCAACCGCAGTTAAATCTCTTAACATTTGACTTGTGTTTGTTAAGGAAGATAAATTAATAATTGTTTTTGCAAAACTTTGAGCTACGTCAGTGTACTCGCCCATCAACATTCTTATTTGAAGAGGAATTTGTTTTTTTTGAGTTAATATTTTAAGATTCTTACCCTCAACTCCAGTTCCAAACAACCATTTAGAACCTTCTTTCCCTCTTAATATCTCTTGTACTGCTAGCTCTACATCGTTTTCTACTTGAGCTTCTGATAATCCAGGGGTTTCTCTTTTTATTTGACCTCTTAAATAATCTTTAGCTGAGTTGAGTATGTCATTCTGAAGACCCATTTCTACTTGTGCTCTCCAGTTATTATTATCGTATATCCTATAAGCTCTATTAAGATAAGTTCCTAAATTAGATTTTATAATTTCTTTATTTTCTTCACTTATTGTTGGGTCGTTTAATAGTTTTCTTGAAAAAGAATCTATCATTTCTCTCATTTGAGTTATAATGTCTCTAACCTCTTCATTTATTTTTACTTCTTCTCCAACTAATAATTTTTGTGCAGCTTCTTCAGTAGCTTGTCTTTCGTTTTTATCTTTTATTTTATTAATAGCTTTATTTAAATCCCTATTTAAGTTAGAAAATTCATCAACATCTCCTTGAACTTGCGCTGTTTTATTTTGAATGATATCATACCAAACTTTTGGTAAAAACTTTCTTGCTGTAAGGAATGTTTTTTTAAACCTTGTAATAGCATCTTTAAACTTATTCCCCGTTGGAAGAACTATGTCTGGATCTTGTTGTTTAGTAGACTCCTCAACACTAGGCTTTTTCTTTACAATGTATTGAACTTCTTTCATTGTTCCTTTACCTCTATTCTCAATAGTTGTAAGTTTAACAACATCTGCTTCAGATGCATTTATGGCATCTTCTTCTGTTTTATTAAATTGTTCAGGAGTCAATCCTTTAGTATCTATTTCTATTTCCTCTATCGTTGCGCCAGCGGGAATCACATCTTCAACAACTTCACCTTCTCCTTTATAAGTCTCTGCTATGTTTTTATCCGCACTAAAGAAAGAACCTTTAGCACCAGGGTGCCTGGTTTTTAAATTACCAGTAGCATCTCTTTTACCACCCGTTCCTTTGTATATGATAATATCTTCTTCTACAGTTTGCAAACTAGGAGCCTCTTCTTCTATGCCTAACTCTTGTTTTTGTTGGGTAGTTAATTTATCCTTCATTTTAGGATTCATAACCTCTTCCATTGCTAATATTTGAGGCTCTCCAACTATAGGCCCAAACGAACCTTCTACATATTCATTATTATTTAAAGTATTAGCTGCCGGTATATTATCAGATGAAGCCACATCACCATCTACTTTTTGAACTACACTTCTGCTTCCATCTTTATTTATAGTTATTTCTACGGTTCTAACTCCCTCTCCTTCTTCTGTTTCGATGGTATATATCTCTTTACTTGTTGGAATTTGAGAGTCTTTTATTACTGCTTCTTCTTCCACTTCTTGTACACTTTCGGCTGGTTCAGCATCAAGTATATCTCCTGTTTCTTGCTCTTGAATGGCATCTTGTTGTAAGTTTTTAATTTGGTTATCTATTTCTATTACTCTATTCTTTGCAGATTGAGTTGTATTGTTCTCTAAACTTTTTCTTTCTTTTTCTAACTCAACTAACTTAGTCCTTGTTTCAGGATTAGCAATATTGGCAGGGATGTCTTTATTTAGGCTATATTCTTCAAGTCTACTTTCTAACATTCCTTTTAATTCAGGATCGTTATTTATTTCTATTTTAGCACTTCCACTAGTTATGTTTTCATCAGACAATTGATTAACAAAACCTAACATAAATTCTTTAGTGACATTTTCACCATTTAATTTATAAGTTGGTTTATTTTTAGAAAAAAGTTTAGCTCCTACTGTTAATGGAGCGGAACCTAATCCTGCTGCGCCTTCTAAAAATATGTCAGCTACATCCATTTCTTGACCAGCTACAGCCTTACCGCCAACCTCACCTAAACTACCACCAACCATTTCTATGGCTCCACCTGCTCCACCTGCTATTGCTTTTTTAACACCTTTTTTTATTAACCCTCCAGTCACCTTGCCAGCCACACCTGCAGTTATAGCGTCAATAGTACCAATAGTAGCTCCTCTACCTACTGCTCTAAATCTGAGGCTACTTAATTTTTCAGGGTCGCTTAATATAGCTCTTACGTTTTCTTTATTAAATTCTTTGTCACCTAATTCCTCTCTAAGTAATTCATTAAATGTCATTGCAGTCTCTAAGGCGGTAGTTGCGCCACCAAAAAAACCAGCTAATGCACCTCCTGTTGCAGTAACACCTGCAAGTGGACCACCAATAGCCCCAATAGCCGCTCCTGTTGCCGCCCCCACCTCCATCCCAGCTAACCCTGCAGCAATAGTAGCTGGATTAAGCATAGATGCAGTTGACGACACCAAAACTTCTGTAAGTATGCCTGGATTATAAAAAAGACCTTTTAAAACCCCAAATACGCCTTGACCCTCTTCATTATAAGCCTTGTAAAAAGCTTTCATTTCGTCAGACTCAGTATAAGGTCCTGTTTCTTGAACTGCTGCAAGATATTCTTCAATGTCTTGGTCTGACACATTAGCCCCTTTACCTATAACCTCAAGAGCTTCATCCACAGATTGACCTTGTTGGAAGCCTGTCGCTCCTGCTCTATATATATCTCCTAGAAGGTCAGTAACTGCATTTTTACCTAAAGCTCTTTCTATTAAAGTGTCTTTTTCTTCCGTATCCTCGTATGGAGTTCCTTGTCTAGTAGCTACCTTTTCTTCGGTAGTCATTTCTCGAAATACTTCAGGGTCGAATGATTTTTTAGGGTCCTCTAATTCTACTTCAACTACCTCTTCTGAGGAGTCCAATGAAGTAGCTGGAGTTTCCACCTCTGTAATAGATTCCGTAACTTCCTCCTGAACAGGAAAATCTAAATCTTTTTTTTTTACAATCTCTTCTTCTTCTAAAGTAAAAGTACCATTACTTACTAGTTCGTCAAAACGAGAACCATACTTTTCTCTAAGAATAGATTCTTCTACAATTGTGCCGTTAGGTGTTTTATAACTTGCCATATTTTATTGTATTGGAACTCCAAATTCATCAAATTCTTTATCATATCTAGCTTCAAATGCAGACATCTCTTTGTTTTCTATTCCAGCCTCTTTATTCATATAATTTAACAGCTTGTTAAAACTATCAATTTGGACAGGAACAAACCTCCCTTGTTTGTCTTTCTCAAAAAATGCAGCACCTGGCTTATTTTTAATATGTTCTTCAAAAGAAATTTTTTCTATATTTACTTTTCCAGGCATATTAGGATCTTCCACCTCTATAGACACCTCTTCTTTATCTCTTATTCCTTGAGACTTGCTAACGTATTTATTTGGGTTAAATTTAGATAAGTAATCTAAAACTCCTCTTAAATTTTCTTCTGTTGGTTGGCCTTTGTATTTTTTAAGTTGCTCCTTGTTTTCTAAGAAAACATCATATTGAGCAGCTCCTTCTTTTTGTTTGTAAGTGTTATCTAAAGAAACTAAAATACTTTCTTTAAATCCATCAACAGCTAATTTTTTATACTTCTCAATGTCTACTACTTCTGGTATGCCATTCGTGTTGTTTATTACCTGTATTTCATTAGCGCTTTGAGGCACTCCTGAAACTAATTTATATCCTTTTTCAGCAGCTAAATATTCAGCAGCGTCTATTCCTGTTTTATCAGCAGCAACACTTGCTCTAGCATAATCTGTTAAAGATTCTTGAAAAGCCTTGTTCTTTCTATAACCCTTACTATAAGTTAAGTCACCTTCAATTCCTTCAGTAGAAGAAACCATTTGACCAAACCTTTGTTTTCCTTTTACAATCAAGTCATTATCAAAAGCAGTATTGTAATAGTTCATTAAACTTAAATCGTTTGAAACAGGGCTTTTTATTACTTGTCCATTAGTCACATAACTAGATTCAAGAATTTGAGTTTCTGGATTCCATTCAACAGACTTATTCATACCACCCATTTGATCCACCCAAGTAGCTACTAATTGAGTAGTAGCTCCACTTTTTCCGTCAGTTACTTTCTTAATAAAATCTTGATAAGAAGATTGATAAGTAGTAGCGTTGTTTTTAAATATTTGATACTGAGTGTTTAAAGAATTTACTGCAATTTTATATTGAGTAGCACTAATGTCACCATTGTCATACTGCTCTTTTATTTTTTGATTGGCATCACCAATGTTTTGTATAGCGGATGAAAAATATTTACTTTGGTCTGGAGTAACTCCTTTTGGAAGTTTTTGAATTTCTCCCGCCATCGTTTGGTCAGTTAAAGCTGTCTCTGCTTTTTGTTTTTCGCCTGCAGCGAATGCTCCACCTAGCGCCGTGGTTAAGCCACCACTAACTGCTCCCCAATCAATGGTAGTCTTTTCAACATCTCTTTTTACGTAACCTAATCCTGGTGCTGCCATTATTGTTTCATAAATTTCTTGAACTGCATAGGTGATAATCCGCTTGGAACATTGTAATACTTACCAGAGGTGCCTTTTTTATATTCAGCATATCCTTCAGGTAAGAAACTATTTGGATTTACACCAGCCTCTATCATAGCAGTATAGTCCCCCACAACTGAAGCGGGAGCTTGTAAAGCTTGTTGTGTTGTTTGAGTCATTCTTTCTTGTGCGTCAGCAGCTTGTTGCTGAAATCCTTTTGCTTGAGCAACATCTAAATTAGCTATCCTAGTTAGTCTAGCTTGTTCACCTTCTGCAATATCTTTTTCTAAGTCTTGAATATCTTTTCTTTTCTGCATCTCCAAAGCTTGTCTTTGTTTTGCAGATTGTTGTGCTAGTCTACTTCCTTGAGCTGCAGCCAATCTTGGGTCTTCACCCGCAGTGACATCTAATACAGTAGACAAGTCTTGACTTATTTGTTCACTAGCAGTATCATACAGACTAGTATCAATAGACCTCATTCTTTGAGTATTCACGTCTGCACTTTGATATGCTTTGTCTATATATTTTTGAGCTTGATCTGTAGCGGTTTTCAAATCACTTTTAGCTCTAGATGCTTGACCTAGACTAAAAAGAGCACTTGCTCCTTTAGTGATTCCGCTTATAATTAACATTGTAGCTGGATCCATATGCAAATATACTAAATTACGGGAAACTTTTCATTGATTCTGAACCAACGGAGAATAATTCTACTTTAGAAGTTGAAGTATTAGTTAGTTCATACTCACAATAATGTCCCATTACACCGTGAGATTCTGCTACTGTATTCTTAACATATAGTATAAAATCACCATTACTAGGGGCGCTTGCGCCTGCAATTGTTGTGTCTATAGTAACAACTTGACCACTTAATGCCGTTACTACGCCACCTAAAGTAGGTGTTGACCCATAATAAACCATATCTCCTATACTAATAATACTACCTATATTTACCGAACTAGCAAAAGTCAGTGTAGTTGCTGCAGGTGCGGTAGCATCAACAGTAGTTACGTTTGCTATACCATTAGCATATCTCATTAACAAATTGATGTCTGTTTCTAAAAACCTAATAAAGGCAAAGTAATTGCCTTCTTTCTTTTCAAAATAAGTATCTGAAATACTTCCTGTTTGAGGTAAGTCAGTCGCTAAAGTAGCTGACCAAGGAGCATCTGATTCTAAAATAAGTGTTTTAAATAATTTATTTTCTAATGGCCCTTTATTAAATACACTTTTAATAGTAGTGTTGTATTGAACACCATAAAAATTGTTTCTTAAAGAGTTAGTATTATGCCTATATAATTGACCGTTTTTAAAAGTATATAAATAGTTGTTCATACCCTGAGTATACTCTGGTATAAATGAATAAAAAGAAGGCCATCCTTTTACTGCTGGACTATATGATAATGTTATTTCTGCCATAATTTAACTTGAACATAAACTTACTTGAACAATTACTCCATTTGCATCTTGTCTTAACCAGTACGTATCAACCACTGTTGGATTTGGATTTACATATAAATAATATCCTGCAGCAGCTGGAACTGTCATTGCAGCGTCATTATAAATAGCTGTTGCTTCAGAAGGAACTGCCGCATCTAAGAAGTATGGACCTAGAGTTCCAGTACCTCCACAAACTATACTTTCTGTTGCTCCAAAAGATAAATTAACTTGAGTTGAACTTCTGTAGTCATATATTAAATATAAGTTAGTTGTTGGAGTTCCTCCTGTATTGCTATAATTAAAAGACCCTTCGAACACGCCACTTGAAGTATTAGATATAGTTAAATTAGTACTAGCAGCTATTAATGCATTAATATCCGTTTGTGTATTAGCATAAGTAGTACTACTTAATAAATGTAATAATCTGTTTCCGTTATTAGTGTTAAAGTCAAATGAATCAGAACCTGTTTTAGCTGACCTAGCTGTAACAACCGCTTCTGGAGTTGGTGTAGTTCCAATAGCTACTTGAGAAGCATATACCTGGTACTGAGCCACTCTTTGTGTTCCACTCCCTGTACCTGTTGATACATTTGTAAAAGTCACAGGTTGGTTAATTAATGGGCTAGATACAGAAGGTGTTAAATTACTAGAAGCCCATTCATATTGATTATGTATGGTTGGAGGCAGTCCAGTAAACTCACTATTCAAGCATATTTGATATACATTAATAACAGCTGCAGTTGGGCACTGAGCAGTAATTGAATAATCTGCAGAAACCCCCACTACAGATACTGTAACAACAGCAGTTTCAACAGAAGGAATGTTTTTATTAAACTGAAAAGTTCCACTTCCTGTAACACTTCCTGAACTAGTAGTGGCTCCATTATAAGTAACTGATATGTCTATATTTCCACTGGTGACATTGTAGTCAATATCCGCAGTTCCCATAGAAGCACCTAGCTTAACAGTATAAGTAAAGCTTTCTGTTTGATTATTAAACTCTAGTTCTGAACCGCAGTTTACAGTCTGAGGCTCTACTGGCAATGTTCTATTGTTGCTACTTAGCACATACTCATTCATATAAGGGTCGTATCCTCCTATTTTTTGAGTATTAAAATCTTCTATAAACAAGTCTCTAAAGTAGGACCTCATTCCAGCTTGTGATATAACCTCTAGTGATTCATTAGAATAAGAGCTGCCGCTTAACTTAATTACTGCACCACGCTTTGAATCCGTGAAATACTTGTCATATCCAAACTCAGCATAGCTTTCTGGATTATGGCTAATGCCATACTCTTCTAAACGAGCTACTTGATTACCTAATATACTAGGTGTTGATGTCACGTTAGATAAACCATCAGCTGAAGTAAGTACATTTTTATTAACTAATACGTAAGATATTTTATCTTCTTGTAATACTAGTAAATCATTCTGTCTTGCTTTAAGTAATTCTATATTACCAAAGTCTTCATCTAAATCTTTGAAGTTAAGTATCCCTAAATTAAATTCGTTAGTTCTATTTAGTTTTGTTTCGTCATTGTATATGCCACTATAGGTAATAGAAGCATTTCTTCGATTTTGCCTAAACTCACCTTCAGATAAAGTAAATACTCTTTCGCCAATATTAAGAGCATCTTCTTTGAATGAGTCCTGAATCTTGCAGCTTTCCATACCATTACCCCAAGAATAACAGTTAAAAAAGTTAGTAAGCACAATAGCATCTGCGTTAACAGTCCCACCCTCTACAGGGGTAGAAGCTCCAAACGCCACATCTAACACTATGGTATTAGCATCTGGTTTTTCTAATATAGTATGTTGACCATTGTATTGTGGGTTGGTTGGAGACAAATCAGTTTGTTGCACATTCACTATGTCACCCACAGAAAAGGGAGCGGTAGTTAACCCTGTACCCCCTGTGCTAGTGAGCGCTAAGTTTCCACCATAAAATTGCGAGGCAGGTAACCCTTGTGAAGACCTATAAGTATTGTTTTGAGCATTATCATAAAAAGCCCAGTTGTTTTGGTTTTGCAAATTACCATCGTGTAAGTCTCCATTGATGTCAAATACTTCAGTTCCTTCATAGTAAAATTCATCTGGCGTATCTTCACCATCTGTTTCTAAAACAAACAAACCGTCTGGAATATTGCTTAATTTAACCTTTATAGAAACTTTAGACTTTCCTTGAGTAATAGTTCCAATTCTCATCCTAAAATTAGACTTAATTCCAAGAGCTTGTTGAGTATTTCCGTTTTCGTCTTGAGTATTAAAACTCACTTGGTGAACTCCATAATATTGCGAATCTACATTAGGAACTTGTGGTGTGTCATCGTTTTTGATAAGGTCATTTGTTAATTGAAACCTAAATTTTTCTCCTTGATTACCAGCGTAATTAATACTATTAGAAGGAAAGAAGTTTTGACTATTTACAAATTGATCATTAACCATCAATTGTAAATTTGCTTGAAGGTTAGCTCCAGTAGAATAAGTTTTATTAGCTGTTCTGGTTATGTTTAATTCACTAAATTTATTTTTTAATTCTGGATTCTTAGTATATGTTATTTGAGCATCTGGTCTTTCACAAGTTATTTTAATTGTTACATTAGTACCTTCTTCAATTGTAGTTTCTGTAAAGCTATCAACCAAAGAAACAGTAGCGTCAATACCTCTACTAGCAACTATTGAGTTTTTCTCTTTATTAATTCCTTTTTCATTTACTTTACCAGGTTGATCTATTCTGTATTCGTTTCCAGGAGAAAACTTAGCATATACCCCAGGGCCTGGATAAGTAGAAGGAGGTGTTGGAGAGGTGTCTATATTTGGAGATGTGCTTTTAGCTAAGCAAGTAGCTTCTACATAAGAACCTTTAGGACCATCAATATCTCTTTTTACAGTGTATGTTTCTCCTTCAACAATTTTTTGTGCGGTTTCTCCTTCTAGTTGACACCAAAACTGAGTAGTGTCATCCAAGTCTGGTTCGGCTCTAATAATAAATATAGTATCGTAATTTAATTTAGATGGTTTGATTGCGAATTTATAATACTTAGCCCAAGATGGAGCTTTTTGACTAACTGGTATATTTACTTGTGCTTTGTTTATTAATATAGAATTAGAAGCAGGTACATTAATACTACTATCTAAACTTACTAAAGCAGTACTTGACCTTGCATAGTCATCCATATAAACCATAGCTAAGTCATAGTCCCTATTACTATGTAAACTTTCTTTATTTCTTTTTGTATCAAATGCAAAATTCGCACTTAAAAACTCAAAACCTTCAAATGATTTTGTGGACCCAGTTTCGTATACCATCATTAATGATTGTATAGTAACTTGAGTTGGTGTAGTAATATCAAAAGCTTCTAACAATCCTGTTTGTCCTGTTGGATAAGCCGGAGAGACTGGCGTTGACCCTGCAGCAGCTGCGTTTGGAACAGCTGAATTCACAGGAGTTGCTGCGCTGCTAGTCACACTATTAGTAGCGGGGCTACTTATTACACTGTTATTAATAAAATCTGTTGCTGTAGTTCCTGTTGATGCATCACTAAACGGTTTGTATACAGGTGTTGCTGTAGCTAATCCCGTTCCAATTAAGTTTTCAAAATCAATACTACCAACAAAGGACGCTAAATCTCCATAAGTATTAGTGAGCTGCACAGTAGAGGTTATACTTAATGTAAAGCCACCTGTTGGTCTGGTTAAATTTAAAACAGCAGGGTTTTGGTTATATATATTTCCACCAGTTGCGTAACTCTTAAGTTCACAATTAAAAGTTATAAAATCTCCCTGTAAAAAATTAACAGGATTACGTAAAGTGTCTTCAAAAGTAAAAACGCTTTTTGAGTTATCTACACTTACTGTAGTTGGTGTAGCACTTCCGTTCAATACTTGGTAATCTGAAGAAACAAACTTGCCGTCTATACTTAAAACAATTTCATTTTCATTATCGTCTAATCTTACTGCAGGATTAGCAACTAAACTTGTAACATAATTTAGTTTAACGTCATTTTCGTCAGCAGACTTCATATCGTATCCATCTACATAATTACCAAACATTAATCTATTTCCAGAACTAGTTAAAGCTTTCGCTTTTAAAGGAACATTATCATACAGTCTTAAACTTTCATTAGCAGATAATACCCTAAATACTTCTTTGTTTCTAAAAAATATAGACTGTGTTGAATTGTCTGCCCAACCTAAGTCAGACTTACTGTACTTGTCAATTACTTTAATAACAGTACTTGAACTCTCTTTGTAACAAACCTCTATCTCTTTAACCAAATTAGAGCCCGTATTAAAAAAAACAGTTGCTGCATTATATGCATTAACCATTGATTCATTCTTGATGGTATTAAAATCAACTTCAACTAAGTCAGGATTTTCAGGCTCAAAAGCAGGAAGGCTAAATGGGGATAACGCAGAGTACTCTCCGTCTTCATACTTAAATCTATAAGCAAAGAAAATAAACTTGTCTGTAAAAAAACTTTGATCGTCATTATCAACACTAGACAAAGTAAAAGTAGGTGGGCTAATAGGTGGCTTAACTATAAGGTTAATTTCTTCTTCTGTTATTTGGTCTACGCCACCAACAGGAAACGCATAAGACCTATCTACATTTATTTTTCTAGGTGGATTTAAATTATCAGTAAATATTAAAAACCTATCTATTAATTCAACCCCTGTTATTAAATTACTTGGGTTAAAATTTAATACACTAGTAGATATAATGTGGTATATAGTAACAGATGTCTTTACGTTAAAAGAAATAATTAAGTCAACTACCGAAGGGTCAGTTACAAACCAATAAATAGTTTCATCACTTTCGTCTGCATATGAACCAATACAAATAGCATTAGCACTTAATGCCACTCCTTGATTAGTGATGTTGGTTAGTTTTGTGTTACCCTTAGTGTTTTCTACACTTCCTATTTCAGAATCTTCTGTTGAGCCTAGTCTAGCGTTTAGTGCGTCTACGTATTCTCCAGGAGGTAGTATCCTTTCGTCACTAGACTTATTCATTATGCCTTTGAAGAAAAAACTATTTAATTGCATATTACTTTATAATCTTATCTTGACCTCTTAAATTCATAAGTAGTCTTCCTGGGTGAATGTTGCTCATTCTTATTTTGGCATTTCTAAGTAATGCTGATTTGCTTTTTCTATATCTATTAACAATATACTCTGGCTCGTTTAGTTTTGTGTTGAGTATAGAGTAAGTTATATAAGAATACAAGAACTCTTCAAACATTTTATTTACAGTAACTAAAGAATCATCTCCATTTTCCATACCGTCAGAAACATATTCTAGTACAACTGACTTATTTCCAGCTCCTGAACTAAAATTAATTACGCCACTTTTTTTGTCTATTTTGAAAGTAGGTAATGCATTTGCTGTTTCTGTATTTAATCCGTAAGCACCACCAATAGAGAAGTCAAAATACCAACAACCTTCTAAACAAAAGCCGTAGTATCCATAATAAGGGCTAGTCTCGTTTAGGTATTGGCTTCTAGTAAGACCGTCTATTCTGTCTTGTGTAATCTTAGAATTTTCAGGACTTAGTATATTCCCACTTGAATCAAACAATAAGTTGCTATTGTTGTCTTGCAAGTAAGCAGAAGCGTAATTAGTTTGAATGTTTTCACTTAAAGGAAATAAAGTTCCGTTGTGATATATAGATATTCTTACCCAGTTAACAAAATCAGAAGGTAGTATGTATCTTAAGTTGGCTCCAACATTTAGTTGAAGTATTTTAATTTCTTTAAACGCATCATAGTTAAGCTCCTGTATTGCTCTTTTAGCGTGAAACAAAACCTGATACCTGTCTACATTATTAATAAGTTGGTTATTACCAACATACATTAACATATAGTTATTTACAATGTCTTGTAAAGAAACATACTGATAAGAACCCCAATTAGCATTTGATGGAGTGCTTCCCCCGTTTTCATAATATTGATACTGTGATATATATGCCATTAGCTATTTTCTTGTATTGTTTCTAGGTTCTCTTGTGTGGTTGCTGCTTGAACAACTTCAGCCTCTCTAATTGATAATCCAGCATACTTTAATATATTAATAACTAAATCTGTTTCATCAGATAAAGGTAATTCAAAGTCTTGAAAATCTGCTTGAGATTGATCAAACAAAGGTTGTCCTCCTGTTAAAGTTTGGAAAGTCCACTTAGGGTCTTGAGGGTATCTTACGTATTGTGTCTGAACATCAGCCACTCCACTAATTGTAGATGGATAAACTGTGATATTATTTCCTAAAGTAGTACTTGTGGCTCCACCTAACACATAAGCTGGATACTGTTTGGTTGGTGCTGTTAAGTTAGAATTAGTTAAATAAAATATCTTACTTTGGCTTACCCTTTCAACTTCCGTAATATTAGTATTACTATAAACAGCATAATTTTCATCTACCACCATTATATCAGCACTTAAGGTTAATGATGTATTAGCAACCACAGTGACATAAGCAGAAGTAGAATCAGTAGTATTAACCACTATGTCACCTATATTTACTACACCTGTAAATGTAGCAGTAGAATCATCTAGTTTACCCGCTGTTGTACTAGTGGTTAATCCTGTAGCTAATTGAGTTGGGTAATAGAATACTTTATCAATTAAGTAATAATCCGAAGGTAGGGAATAATTATTGGCGTTTACTCTAGTTAAGAATGCATTTACAGAAAAACTATCTAATACTTCTTCTAATCCCTTTTTAATGTCTGCATATCCTGTGCCAGATAGTCTACCTAGTCGATTGTTCTCCTTGTTTATTTGAGTATTATACTGGTAAAAGTAATCTTCAAATATATCTAGCTGCGCTTGTTTTGCGAAAAGGTTAAAGTCAGCTGGAGATATATATCCGTAATTATTTTTATTCAGTATAGAAAGAACAGTATTTCTAACAGAATTTATCATCTAAAATCTTTTATACAAAGATAAGCAAAAAAAAAGAGCCTCTAGTAATAGAAGCTCTTGTATAGTATATTAGGTAAAATGTTATCCTATAGATATTCCTATTACTTTGTTAGGTAAAACAGATACATCGTGAGAAACATCTGTCCAACTAGAAGAATAACCTTTAACTATTGATTCTTCAATCAAATCTCTAACTGCTTCGCTTCCTGAAGCAACTGGAGTGTGTGTTAAAGTAACAACATCAGCAGCTGCTGCTCCTTCATAGGTAATAGTTACAGTGCTAGTGCTAGCTTGTTCTACTAATAAAACTCCTGATCCAGAAACCAATTGGCTATTGCTAACGGTTCCTGAATGAATGAAAAATGATTTTCCTGAAACTATAGGAGCTGTTCCACCATCTAAAGCTGTTAAAGTAAGGTTGTTGTCATCTATTTTACTAGCAACTAAAAAATACTCATCATCTGTAGATTGATGAACAATGTCTCCCACAGAAACATTAGCGAAAACATCACCAGTGTCTGTTAAGTCAGCTGGGGAAACAGGAGTAACTGATGTTCCATTCATAATCAAGTTAAATACGGGTACGTTTAAAAACTTTTCCATATCTTAAGCTATTGCGATTCCGCTTACCGCTTTTGGTAAAGAACCCATTTGTAAAATAACTTCAGTCCATTGTTGTTTCAATACTTGAACAACACCATCCTGAATAGCATCTCTCATATCTTCACTTCCAGAAGCTACTGCAGCGTGAGTTAGAGTTATAACTTTTCCACCACCATAAGCGATTGTTACGGTAGTTGTAGAAGCTTGTTCTATTAATTTAATGTCGTTACACGAGACTAATTGATTTTGCTCGTTTGTAACTGGTATACTTAAAAACTTTTGCATTGTTTAAAAAATTAAGTGGTTAATAATCTTACAAAGATAGCCTATTTTTCTAACATATCCTGGAAGGCTTTGTATATCTCAATACCTTCATCTTTCTGGAAGAATGATGCCACTGTTTGTATGTGGTCATCTCCAAAAGGAATGGTTAAAAGCTTTGTCTTTTTAGTCTTAAGATTATAATAAACATCCTTGCCATTGTTTCTTAAGCTTAATAATCCTTTGTCAAATACTTTCACTACAGTATCTTGTAGCTCCAGCATTGGATCGTTAAGAGCATCTAAGAAGTCTTCTGGATGATTTTTAGCAAACAGTATAATGTCTCTTTTTAATTCAGCAGTAGTTAAATTACCTACTCTAAGCTCTAAGAATACCCTACCTAAAGTTTCCATTTGGTCTAAAGTTAATTCAGAAGCTTGTTTAAATGCTTTTGCCTCAACCTCTAAATAATCTACTTCTTTTTGAGCATCTGCTTCCTTGTCTACTTCCTCAAAAATAGAACCATTGTCTGGATGGTAATGTAAAAACTCCTGCAATACAGGATTGTTTTTAGGAACCACCAACATTCCATCTTCAAAAATAACTGGGTCTAATATTACGTTTTTGTCTTGCTCATCTTCAAAAGGACTCTTTTGATTGGATGCATAACGTAAAGGTCTATTGTGTTCACCATCAAAATATAATAATGGCTTTCTTCTTGTGTTTCTAGAATTAA
>WLWG01001596.1_pt1 | contig 19800 bp, 22 predicted proteins | sample 6712871 | NCBI WGS metagenome assembly WLWG01 (sample SAMN12718693, study PRJNA515312) | sponge metagenome | isolation source: marine sponge | host: Mycale hentscheli | place: New Zealand: South Island, Marlborough, Capsize Point | collected 2003-05-01
GGTGCGGAGGGGCTTGCGTGCCTTATCAGCGAAAGCTGGTACAAACCCCCGCGTTAGCCGATGGTGTAACCGCCGCAGGTTTTGCAAGGGGGGGGCAATTTTGCGTTCTAAGCCCCCGAACCTCTGAGCCTGTCCGTAGAAAGCTTACAGACAGCCCCGAGCCTAGAGAGCCGAAGCGGTATCCCTTGAGACCTTTGAACGAAGGAGAGCCTCGGTGCAATTCAGAGATAGAATAAAAGAACTCCGACGGGTTCCCGCTAGTGACCTTCACCCGAACCCGAAGAACTGGAGAACTCACCCCGAAGAACAAAGTGAAGCTCTGCGAGGAGTTCTATCAGAGGTCGGGTTCGCCGACGCTTGTATCGCGAGAGAACTACCCGACGGCTCTCTCATGCTTCTCGACGGGCATCTTAGGAGAGAGACCGCAGGCGAAGAACTCGTTCCCGTTTTAGTTCTAGACGTTACTGAAGCCGAAGGCGATAAGATACTTTTGTCGCTCGACCCTCTCGCGTCTCTCGCGGAGATGAACTCTATCGCACTCGATGAACTTCTTCGGGAAGTGAACACGGGTAGCGAAGGTTTGCAGAAAATGTTTTCAGAGATGGCAGAAGAAGCCGGTATCGTTCCCCCCGACTTCGATCCGGTTCCTTCAGAAGAACAACCGAGGCTCGATGAGAAGTCGAAGATAACTTGCCCAAAGTGCGGTCATGAGTTCACGAACTAAACTAAAGCTCGATTGGTGTACGCATGAGGCTGCGAAGTACGCTTGCGAAAAGTGGCATTACTCAAAGTGCGTTCCGAAGTTCAAGCAACTATGGATAGGAGTATGGGAAGAAGAAAGGTTCATCGGGGTAGTTGCGTTCGGTCGAAGCTCTACACCTTACCTCGGGACGGCTTATGGCCTTACGACGTTTCAGTGTGCAGAACTAACGCGAGTCGCGCTTACTTCGCATAAGAATCAAGTGAGCCGAATAATGGCTATCGCTACAAAGATGGCGGCGAAGCAGTCTCCCGGCATGCGTCTTTTCGTATCACTCGCAGACCCGAGGCAAGGGCATCATGGCGGTATCTATCAAGCGACAGGATGGGTATATGTCGGACGATCCTCTGCTTGCACTCAATACTTCTACAGAGATAAGTGGAGAAACGATTCGAGCTTGATGCGTGCGATACAAAAGAAGCCGAGCCTTAAGGATACTCTTCCGAAAAGAAAGATAGAAGGCAAGCACAAGTACCTGATGCCGCTCGATGATGATATGCGAAAGAAGTTAGAAGAACTCAGGAAACCTTATCCGAAACAATGCGTCGTAAGTATTGATAGTGGTACACCCGGCTTCCAGCCGGGAAGAGGCGGTGCAAGTCCGACCACGACGCTCTCATAAAATGAAGACGACCTTAAAGCTCGACTGGTGTTCTTATGATGCAGCGAAGTACGCTTGCGAGAAGTGGCACTATAGTGAAACGGTTCCAGCTGGAAAGAATCTCTTCCTCGGTATCTGGGAAAACGAAACCTTCTCGGGTGTGATTATCTACGGAAGAGGAGCGAACCGAAACATGGCGGGAGAGTTCGGGCTTACTTGCACGGAGTGCGTAGAACTAACTCGAATCGCGATGACTTCTTCACATCGGTCGCCTGTATCTAGAGTCGGTGCGATATCCTTAAAGCTTCTAAAGAAACACTCTCCCGGCTTACGTCTTGTCGTCTCTTATGCTGACCCGCAGCAAGGTCACGTTGGCGGCATTTATCAAGCCATGAACTGGTCATACATCGGAACCTCAAGGCCTCAGTCGGCTATCGTCGGAATGCACAAAAGGTCGGCCTCTTCTAAGCACGGTTCGTTAAAAGGATTACCGAAGACCGAGGTAACATTTAAGCATAAGTATCTCATGCCCTTAGATGATGAGATGCGAAGAAAGATAGCGAACTTAAGAAAGCCCTTCCCGAAGAAGACTGAAAGAAAAGAACACGCGACGGCAGAATAAAGGTTGTGTCTTTTAAGAAAGGAAGAGCAATATGGGAAAACGTGGCCCCGCACCGCAGCCTTCGATACTTAAGTACGTTCGCGGCAATCCTCGCAAAGAGAAGCTTAACGAGAATGAGCCTACCCCAGAACTTGTCGACGACGGCATTAAACCACCTGAAGGCCTACCCGAAAGAGCCTTAAAGAAATGGCACGAAGCGAAAAAAGTTCTTCGCGATATGAGGGTCTTAACAGAAGCCGACACCGAAACACTTGCACGGTATTGCAGACTCTGGGAGCGGTTCATGGTGAACTACGAGAAGGCCCTTCGCTTAGGTGAAGAGATAACGCACTTCGAGAAAGACCCGAACAACCCTGAAAAGATGCGTATTAAGTGGACGCAAGTTGCACCTTGGACAACTCAGTACAGAACGCTCGGAAGAGAACTTCTTCGATACGAGCAAGAGTTCGGTCTTACTCCTAGCAGTCGGTCGCAGGTAACGATACATGGAAACAAAGACGACGACCCCCTTAGAGCGTTTGCAAAAAAGCGAAGCGGTGGAACAGGGGCTTGAGTTCTACTTTGACGAAGATAGAGCAGAGCATGTAAAAGACTTCTTCGAGTCTTGGCTAGTTCACTCGAAAGGAAGGTTCGCAGGTAAGAACTTCACTCTCCTTCCGTGGCAGGCCGTCTTGCTAGAAGACTTGTTCGGGTGGGTTAGAGTCGAAGATGATCTTAGACGTTATCGCATGGCGTATATCAGCACTGCGAAGAAGTCGGGAAAGAGTACCCTTCTTGCGGGCATAGGCCTCTATCTCTTAGTCGCTGACTCCGAGAACGGTGCAGAGATATACGGTGCAGGAGCAGATAGAGAACAGGCAAGCTTATGTTTTAAGGAAGCCGCTTCTATGGTCCGAGCTTCTCCCCTCCTCTCTCGTTACCTCGAAGTCGTAGACTCTAGACGAACGATCGCTTATAGAGCGACGGCTTCTTTCTATAGAGTTCTTGCGGCAGATGCGTTCCGAGCCGAAGGCCTGAATATACACGGACTTCTTTTCGATGAACTGCACGCCCAGCGAGACCGACGTTTATTCGACTCGCTTCGTTACGGAGGTGCGGCAAGGTCGCAACCTCTTCTCTGTAGTATCACGACGGCAGGCTATGATCGGAACTCGATCTGCTATGAACAATATAGCTACGCGAAAGCGGTCTTAAGAGATTGGAAGCACGACCCTTCTTTCTACCCGTGCATTCATGAAGTAGATGAGAAAGCCGAATGGACTTCAGAAGAAGAGTGGCCGAAGGCGAACCCGTCTTGGGGTGTAACTATAAACCCGAAAGACTTTGCAATCGACGCTCGCGAGGCTCAGTTATCAGGAACGAAAGAGAATGCCTTCCGAAGATATCGTTGCAATCAGTGGACGCAGCAAGACACTAGGTGGATAAAGATGGACGCATGGGATTCCTGCAACTCTCTTCCTCCCGGTTCGCTAGAAGGTCGCGAGTGCTTCTGCGGCTTAGACCTTGCGACGACTTATGATACGTCGGCCTTCATCGCTCTCTTCCCCGCACCCGACGGCACGTTCGACGTTCTTTGTCGGTTCTGGATACCCGGCGACAACGCACTTGAGAGAGAGAGACGCGACAGAGTTCCCTATACGATGTGGGCGAATGATACCGACACGGGCCTTAGTTTTACCGATGGAAATGTTACCGACTATGACTTCGTTCGTAAGGACATAGTGGAGTTCTCGAAGGTTTATAACGTCCGACAAATCGCGATGGATAGATGGAACGCGACTCAGCTATCAATACAACTGCAAGGAGATGGTCTCGACTTAGTAGGCTATGGGCAGGGTGTAGCGAGTATGAGCGCACCTTCGAAAATGCTCGAAAACCTTATAGCATCAGGAAAGATACGGCACGCAGGAAACCCTGTTTTGTCATGGATGGCAGGCAACGTAACTGTGAAAGTAGACGCAGCAGGAAACATCAGACCCGTTAAACCGAAAGCCGGTTCTTCAGAAAGAATCGACGGAATAGTTTCACTCATTATGGCTCTAGGTATTCAGATGTCTCACCGACCTGAAGAACCTTCACCCGACCCCGGCATTATGTTCTTATGAATAAAGAAAACCTTTTGTGGCTTCCCGGTTCCGAGTCTCGTCACTACGGCTGGGATGCAGAAATGTCTTCAGGCTCTTCTGCGGCAGGAGTTCGTATAACTCCCGAGACATCTCTTAAGTCCACTGCGGTCTTAGCTTGTGCGAGAGTTCTAGCAGAGACCGTCGCAGGCCTTCCTCTTCACCTTTATAAGAAAACCGGAGAAGGAAGAACGATTGCGAATGAGCAACCTTTGTATTCAGTTCTTCACGAGCAGCCGAATACATGGCAAACCTCTTTCGAGTGGCGAGAGCAATCTATGCTTCACGTTTGCCTTTGGGGAAATTCTTATAGCGAGATTCGCTCAGGTAGTGCGGGAGCCGTTTCGGAACTTATACCACTTCACCCGAGTCGAATGACCGTTGAAAGAATTGAGAACGGAAAACTCCGATATAAGTATCGTGAACCGAACGGTTCTGAAACCGTCTATAGGCAAGACCAAATTCTGCACGTTCGGTGGATGAGCGGCGACGGTGTCACGGGCATGATTCCTGTAGAACTTGCAAAGGATGCAGTCGCACTCGCGAGAGCTTGTGAACTGCACGGTGCTTCCTACTTCGGGAACGGAGCAGTGCCGGGTGTCGTACTTGAGACCGATCAGCAGTTAGAACCCGCAGCGGCTTCGGCCCTTCGGGATAACTGGGAGAGGATGCACAGAGGTGCGGGAAGATCACACCGAACCGCTGTGCTTATGGGAGGCCTTAAGGCTCATGAGATATCGGGGACGAATCAAGAGTCGCAGTTCTTAGAGTCTCGACGGTTTCAAGTTGAAGAGGTTTGCAGACTCTTCCGGGTTCCTCCTCACTTAGTCGGAGACTTATCACGTTCTTCGTTCTCTAATATCGAACAGCAGTCTATCGACTTCGTTCAGCACACTCTTCTCCCGTGGCTGAAAAGGTTTGAGACCGCTATATCGCGAGACTTGATAACAGAACGAAAAGAATACTTCGTCGAGTTCGACACAAGAGGTCTTCTGAGAGGAGACGCAGCCGCGAGGGCATCATATTACAGCACTTTGTGGAACCTCGGAGTTCTTTCAATAAACGAGATTCGCGGCTTCGAGAACATGAACTCGGTAGAAGGCGGTGATGAGCGATTCGTTCAGTTAAGTATGCAGACCGTAGAAGGAGCGAAAGCGCAGACTGAAGTGCAGAAGAAAGAGGCCGACGAAGTAGTTTCTTCGGATCCGAAGGAAGAGCCTTCAGGAGAGGTAGTCGCAGAAGAACCCACTGAGGAAGAACCGCAAGAGGTAGAAGCAAAAGCCGATGAGAACTTAGCGGCTCAAGCCTTAAACGGGGCACAGATTCAGGGATTGCTTACGATTATCGAAAGCATGACTTCAGGCTTGCTAGATAGGACGGCGACGAAGGCTCTTATCGCGTCGGCCTTCCCTATGCTTTCGACCGAAACTATTGATACAGTTCTCGCGGGTTCTTCTACTTCTTCAGTTGTTCCGGTATCTGAACAAAAAGAGGAACAGGGGAGAGCAAAACCCGGTTCTGTTTCTTCAGGCGACTTCGTTTCTTGGAATACTTCAGGAGGTATAGCAAGAGGCCGAATCCTAAAGATAGTGAAAGACTCTGTTCTTAAAGTACCGGGAACCGACTTCGAGATTGAAGGAACACCTGAAGACCCTGCGGCACTCATTCGGCTCTATAAGAAGAACGCCGAAGGCTTTTACGCGACCGATACGCAAGTCGGACACAAACTAAGTTCTCTCTCGAAGATAAAACCTTTGGAGTAAAGCATGGCGAAGTATGACCACATCGACTTCTCTCCTCCTCAGTCAGTGCGAAAGGAAGCACAGAAAGGACTGAACTGGAGAAAGGAACACAAGCGAGGAGGAACCGCTGTCGGTATCGCGAGAGCGAGAGACTTAAGCAACGGGGTTCACATAAGCCCTTCGACCGCGAAGAGAATGAAGGCCTACTTCGACCGGCATCAGAGTGACAAAAAAGCAAAAGGATGGACTCCCGGCGAGAAGGGCTTTCCTTCTAACGGGCGAATCGCGTGGGCCTTATGGGGTTCCGACGCAGGGTGGTCTTGGGCAAAGAAGTTAGTGAGACAAATGGAAGCCGCAGACAAGAAAGGTAGAAGTGAAATGGAAAAGCAAGAAGTCGAGGTTCGTGCTTTAGGGTTCGATCTTGAAGAAGAAGACAACGAGCCGATGATTCAGATAGAGCGAAGAGCAGAGCAACGCGACGGGAAGCTTGTCGAAGAAGAGTTTCTTGTCGGCTATGCCGCTCGGTTCGGCGTGAACTCTTTAACGCTCGATGACTTTCAAGAAAGAATCGACCCTTCTGCGTTTAAGATCGTTACGGAGAGAAGAGGAAGAAGCTCACCGCTAGAGACTCGGGCTTTATTTAACCATGATCCGAACCACGTTCTCGGAAGGTTCCCCGGCACTCTTACGCTTTCTGTAGATGAGCGAGGCCTTAAGTACAAAATTAAAATGCCGAAGAGTCGAAGAGATATCGTTGAAGCGGTCGAGCGAGGAGATATAAGAGGCAGTTCTTTCTCATTCATAATCGCTAAAGGCGGTGAAGAGTGGTCAGTCGAGAACGGTGTGAATATTCGAACCGTTACAAAAGTGCATTCTCTCTTAGACGTAGGCCCAGTAACTTTTCCAGCATACCCCGACGCGACAGTATCGGTTGCTCGTCGCTCTCTTGAACTCTTTAAGAAGAGTGAAGAAGAAAAGCAAGAAGTGAAGAAGGAAGAACGCCGAGAGGCGGTCGACCGACTGAAGGCTTATCGGGATAAGTTCGCAGACCTCCAAGGCTTTTTGAATGAGAGAAAAGACCGGCGATAGATGCAGTAAATGCAGGCAAGGGTGCTATGTCTTGGCTTCAAGTCAAAGACACGGCGACTATCAAGTGAGATATCTTCGTTGCAACTCCTGCGGCACGACCTCGAAGTGGATACTTCACCACACCGAGGTTCGCCGCAGGAAGTAAGCAACTTCTTTACTAAGGCAACTGCAAGTCGGTTCTTCGACTTTGTAGTTTTTAAGTATCGGCGAGAGCCATTTTGTAGACACACTTAAGCACGTTGAAGGAGATCACCGTGGACGAAAAGATTAAGAAGTTACTAGACGAACTCGCCGCAGTAGTGGCAGAGATGCACGCTCTGATGGAGAGCGAAGAAGCCCCTGCTGAAGCAGAAGGTGAAGAAGCAAATAGCACAGAAGCCGAAGACGAAGGGCAACGTGCTATTGAAGAGCTTGCAGAACGAGCAGAGAAGATTCGATCGAAAATAAGTTTTTACGAGAGAGTCGTAGAGAAGGAGAAGGAGCTTCGTTCTGTTCTAGAACGTGCAACCCCTATCTCCACGGCACCAACCCAAGTCGAGGAGAAAAAAGTGGAAGAGAGAAAAGAGTTTGCAATTCCTAGAGCGAGTGGAAAGCTTACAGCCTTCACAGGTGAAGGGGCTGACGAACGAGCCTACCGAGCAGGTATGTTCCTAAAGGGACACTGCTTCGGAGATTCTGAAGCACGCCGATGGTGTGCCGATCATGGCGTAGAAGGCCGAGCGCAAGCAGGGCAAACGAACTCTGCCGGTGGCTTCCTCGTTCCTGATATCCTTTCGAGTGAAATCATCCGACTCGTAGAAGAGTTCGGTGCTTTCCCTCAGTACGCTCGTCGCGTACCTATGACAAGTGACACTCTTTTGATCGCTCGTCGTACCGGTGGACTCGCCGCACGTGCGGTCGGTGAGAACGTCGAGGTTCAAGATTCAGATATGAGTTTCGACAATGTTCAGTTGAACGCCAAAATTTGGGGCGTTGCAAACCGAACTCCGAACAGCCTCATGGAAGATTCTGTTATAAACCTTGCAGACGCACTCGCGGTTGAAGTCGCTCAGGCTTTCGCCGAAGCTTTTGATAACGCAGGTTTCATCGGTGATGGAACTTCTGCTTATCATAGCACGACAGGCGTTGCTACTAAGATCGTCGACGGTACTCACACCGCGAGCGTGAACGTAGCACCTACAGGTAACACTTCCTTCGGCACCGTAGACCTCGAAGACTTCAGCGATACCGTCGCTAAGCTTCCTCTCTACGCTCGACGAAATGCCGCATGGTACATTTCGCCAGCCGGTTATGGGTCAGCGATGCTTCGACTTGCGATGGCAAGTGGAGGAAATACGCGAGCCGACGTTGCAGGAGGCTTCGAGCTTCGGTTCTTAGGCTTCCCTGTCCGATTAGTTCATAGCATGGAAAGCGCACTTACAAGTACAGAGGATTCGGTTCTTTGTCTCTTCGGTGATCTTTCACAAGCCGCTACTTTCGGAGAGCGTCGCGCGGTCTCAATTCGTACCGCCAGTGAGCGATACATTGAGTTCGATCAGACCTTGACTTTCGCGACTACGCGAAACGCAATGGTCGTCCATGATCTCGGCTCTACCTCCAAGGCCGGTCCGATCGTTGCGCTTCAAGCTGCTGCATCGTAATAGCTTGTCGCGATGGCTCTCACATGGGGGAGTCGGCTCACGAAGTCGGCTCCCCCTTTTTAATACTGAAAACCTATAAGGAAGCGAGCGAGAAGATTGAAGAAAGTGAAGCTCCTTTTGCCGTTCGGTATCTATAAAGCCGGGGATGTTATCGAGGTTCGTGATTCAGTCGCAGACCTTTGGATTAAACAGAGGATGGTTCGCGAGGAGGAGTCTTCTGCAAAAGTCACACCTCCGAGGCAGGAGAGTGCTTCGTTTTATTATCACAGCAGAGAGAAGTAAGAGAGAGGACTTGCGATGCTATACGCTCCGAAGCTATCCCGACCGAGGACTCTTAAAGTTGTCGCACCTTCACCTTTTAGAAGTGTTACTTTGAATGAAGCGAAGCAGCACATTCGGGTAGAGCATTCCGAAGACGATACCTATATTGAGACTTTGATAGAAGCCGCCGAAGGCTATTGTCAGACAGCGACCGATAGATACTTTTTGCAAACGAGACTCGAAGCAACTTGGGACGGCTTCGCACCGGAGATATACCTTCCGAAGCCTCCTCTACACCCGACCCCTCTTTTCATTATTACTTATGTGGATGGAGTTCAGTCTTCTCAGACTCTTAGCAGTTCACAGTTCAGGATTGAAGACGGAGAGCCTGCGGTTCTTCGCCCACCCTACTCTAAGACATGGCCTTCGGCTCTTTCGGATGTGAATAGCGTAACGATTCAATGGAACGTGGGATACAGTTCTTCGGCTTCTGATGTACCGGCAGGACTACGACACGCGATACTTATGCTCGTCGGTCACTTCTATGAAAGAAGGTTGGCCTACGATACTCTCGCAGCGATAGAAGTTCCTCTCGGCGTTAAGACTTTACTCGCAGCACACTCATGGGGGTCTTATAGATGATTCGCCCCGGAAGAATGAGAGAACGACTAACGATACAAAATATCGTTGAGACTACGAACGATCTCGGTGAGGTCGAAAGAACCTATACGAACGGTGATGTGATCTGGGCGAGCGTGAACCCAAGGGCTTCATACGAGCAGAATCAAAACGGAAGAACCGAGATGTTCACGCAGTTTTCGATTCGCATTCGCTACAACTCTGCCGTCCTTCCGACGAGTAGGTTCCTATGGAAGACGAAGGCCTTAGAGATAGTCTCTATTCTTGAAAAGTTCGACTCTTCAGTTTTAGAGTTAGTCGCGGTGGAGGTAGTCTAGATGGCAAAAGCCTTAGATGTAGAGATGCCTTCTCTAGAAGACTTACAAGCAGCCTTTCTTGCGCTTCCTGAATCTCTAGCGGTGAAGCACCTTACTCCTGCGGTAAGGTCTGCGACGGCTCCTGCGGTTGCGGCTTTACGTTCAAAGGTTAGAGAAGGTGCGACGGGGAAGCTTAAGAAGAGTATCGCCGCTAAAACTAAAACATACAAAAATGATGCGACAGTCGTCGGCATGGTCGGCTTCAAGATAGGGCAAGGAAGGTTTACGAAGGGAGGCAAAAGCACTCCTCTCAATCAGGTCTTCCAAGAGTTCGGAACAGAGGAACGAGAGACGCTCGGCCCGATAGCGAGTTCATATAACCGCAAGAAGTTTAAGGTCGTCAGGCTTCATCGTTTCACGCCGACTATGGGTAAAGGACAGCTGCACCTTCAACCTATAAGCAAATACAACTTTTATTATCGAAACTGGCAAGGCGGCACTGTGAAGACGGGTCGCGTTAAGCCGCAGAACTATCTGCAAGAGGCGTGGTCTACGTCCGACGGTGCGGTGAAGAATGAACTACAAAGGGAACTCTTCAGGCGTTTAGCAAAAGCCGTGAAAGAGTTCGCGTACAGGCAAGGGAGAAGCAGCCTTTCTTTTGGCTGAGTATTATGAGTTATCCAGAAAAAGTTATTCGCAATCAGTTGATAAACGACGCAGATGTTTCTGCGAGGGTAGGTTCTCGCGTTTATCCTCTACTCGCACCGAGTTCTGCAACGCTCCCTTGGTTAGTTTTTCGCAGAACTTCTATAAGCCGAGAAAGAACTATGGCGAGTCCGATGGGCACGCCGACCGTCTCTATCGAGTTTCAGGTATTCGCGGAAAGCTACGAAGACGCGAGAGAGATAGCAGACAAAGTAAGGTTGGTTCTGGACGGGTTTACAGGTACTCACGACAATATCGTTATACAGCAAACATCGCTCGAAAATGAGTTAGACGACTTCGTCTCTATCGGGAGTGATTCTTTGCCGGTCTTTCAAGTGACTCAGACTTACGACGTTCTTTGGCAGGAGACTTAACACATGGCATCAACTCCACATGATAGCGGTGGAACAACTTTCACTTTCGCGGGTGGTACCTATACGGTCACAGACATTACGGTTAACAATACCGATGTCGGCGGCGACGATAGCATAGATATTTCAAACCTCGGACAGGCAGACGGCGATAACGTGCTTACTCAAGCTCGGCCCCTCGTCGGAAGCACAACGGATACGGGAACCGAAGTACAAATTGAGTTCATCGGTTCAAGCGCGCCTTCTGTCGGCACCGAGGGTACCTTGAGCATCTCGGGCGGCATGAGTTACTCAGCGAACTCACGATGCACGGCTTCATCTATACGTGCAACTGTGAATGATGTGATTCGAGGAAGTGCGACCTTCAGGTTCGGAGTAGCGGCAAGCGGCGGCGGTGTACCTTGATCGGTAGCAAGGGAGCATTACCGTGGCTACCATATCGACGGGCATCACAGTTACCTTCGACGGTTTAACCTTCTCGCAAGTAACGGGTCTTTCTTGGGACTTCGCGACCGGCATGCCTGTCTCAAGGTCAGTCGGTCCCGGTTCTGCGTATACACCCGAAGCTGGACAAGTAACGATTGAAAGCCTCGGCGGTGCCGCGACCTACAAATATGGGACTCGCGGCACCGTTTCAATTCAGGGAGGCGGCATGAACTTGACTTATACGGGAGTATTGTTGGGAACGACCGCGACTGCATCAATAAATGGAGTCACGAAGTATAAGCATGTAATTAAGCTAATCGCGTAAAGGAGCAAGAGCCCATGGCGTTTCTAGATAAGAAGGCAATCCTCGCAGCAAAAGACGAAACCGTTGTAAGTCTTAACGTGCCTGAGTGGGGTGGTGAGATAGGCCTTCGTGCTATGTCAGTCGGCGAGAGGGATAAGTACGAGAACGAATTTATTCGTAACAAAGATAAAGGAGTCGACAACTTCCGTTCTAAGTTCTTAGCGGCTTGCATTTGCGATGAAGACGGCAAGCTTATCTTCTCACAGAACGACGTTGATGCCTTAAGTAAGAAGTCTATTAAGGTTGCAGACAAAGTATGGAAAGCGGCGATGGCACATAACGCACTAAGTAATGATGATGTGGAGGAACTTGCAAAGGAGTAAGTCTCCGGCCGACGCTGCATTTTGCGATGAAGCTCGCCGGACACCTGAAGATGACGCTCCGAGAACTATGCGAAAAAATGGACAGCAGGGAGTTCAGTTTGTGGATGGCGTTTCATCGCTTTCACGAACCTCTTCCTGAACCGTGGTACGAAGCAGGTATGATCGCCAGTGCAGCGATCGCACCTTATTGCAGACCCGGAAACCGTCCGAAGGCTTCAGACTTTGTTCCGATACATTCAAAGGTTTCGCATGAAGATCAGATCGCAGACACCCTTAAGGCATTGAAGGAAAAATTAGAGAGTAAGAAGGAAGAAGAGTAAGCGATGGCGAATACCGTTCTCGGTTTATCAATGCGAATCACTGCATCTGCCGACGGTATGCGGAAGGGTGTAGAAGAATCTACGAGCCTACTTAAGAAGCTTACTAGAGAAGCGGACAACTCTGCAAAAGGTTTCGAGACCTTCAGAAACGAAACGTCGGGAGAGCTTCCGACTTCTATGGAGAACCTCGGGGCGACTCTCGGGGGCCTCACTCAGGAGTTCTTAGACGGGAAGCTTACAGCCGAAGAATATAAGGCATCGTTTAAGGGCATTACAGCAGAGGCGAAAGAACTCACGAAAGCCTTCGAGGAGGGTGCGAGGCTCACGAAGTCTCTTAGGTCAGAAGAAGAGAGAAGAGCCGACGAGCTTGAGAACATCGCAAGACTTGAGAAGGTCGGGGCTATAAGCGCACAGACTGCGAATAGAGCAAGAGCCGAAGCGACGGGAGCGAATAAGAGAGCAGCCGAAGCCGCAACTCAGGCCGCAAGACAGCAGGAGAAAGCCGCTGCGATAATTAAGCAGACTCTCACACCGATGGAGAGATACGGGCAAGAAGTCGAAGAACTCGATGCTCTTTTAGAAGATGGCCTTCTTACTCAGACTCAGTACAACCGAGCCGTCGCACAGTCTCAGGCTTCTTATGATAAAGCGACAGCGGGAGCGAATAAGTTCGAGACCGCGAATAAGAACGTAAAGAAATCCTCGATGCAATTTAATGAGTTGTCGGGAATACTCGGAATGCTTCCGGGTCAGTTCGGCGGCATAGCTGCAAGGGTATCTTCTTTCGCTTCAGCGGGGCAAGGCTTGCAGAAGTTATTCGCAGGAGGCCTAAACGGTGCAATGTCCAATATCGGCGGTGCGCTTGCGGGCTTAATGAATCCCGCGACGATAGCGGTTGCGGCGTTCGCAGGTATCACAGTTGCGGTAACGGCTCTCGCTAAAGGTCTTAATGATCTTCAGCAAAGAGTTCTTAAGATGCAGATAGAAGCAACGAAGCTCGGAACTTCCTTCGACTTCATGCAGGACTTAACTATCGCAGCCGCTCGAACCGGCGAAGGAATAGAAACCTTGCGAGTAGGCTTCACCGCACTTCTTAGGAATATCGACGCAGCCCGAAAAGGAGGTAAGTCACAGATAGAAGCCTTCGCCGACTTAGGTATTTCCATGGAAGACCTAGAGACGAAGACACCCGAAGACCTCTTTAAGGAAATCGGCCTCGCTCTTAACGATATGACCGACCCCGCACTTAGAACAGCCGCCGCACTAAAGACCGTCGGTGAGAACGGTGGACGGTTGCAACCTGCCTTCCGGGCACTCGCTGAAGCTACTGAAGATGCAGTTAGGTTTAACGCAAGACTCTCTGAGCTAGATAGAAGCCAGATCGACTCTATGCGAGGAGCTTTCCAAGACCTATCACTCGCGACGGAAGGTTTGCTTCAGTCACTACTTCTGCCATTCACTGGAATGTTCGAGTCTATCTCGAAGGGCTTATCTCAGGCTCTTTCAGTGATGGGTCGTAACCTAGAGACTATCGGAGATGTTCTTGCACCGTTTATAGAAAGAATCGGCATCGTCGTGATGGTGCTTCTCGACTTCACTTCAACGATAGCGAACCTCATAGGCCTTGCACTCGAGCCTCTTGCGATAAAAGGAAACGTCGTCGGAGAGGTCTTCGGCTTTATCGGTGACTCGATTCATGCCGTATTCGTTTTCGTGAATGACCTTATAAATGCCGCGAGAGATACGGTTCGTTCATTCAACGAATGGATCGCTTCTGGAAAGATTCTCTCCGACACAATGGAGTATTTCAGTGAGACCTTCAATAGAGTCACGAAGATCATAACGCAACTCGGAGCGAATATAGGTATCGTCGCGGGCAGAATTGTTGAAAGGTTTAACGCACTCGTCGAGGCGAGTCCACTCATCGCGGCGTTCGCGAAGGTAATGAAGGGAGCCTTCGACTTAATTATAGGAACTCTAAACAATTTCATCGGACTCTTTACGAGCATCGTCGATAGGGTTTTAAGTTTCTTCGAGTATCTAGTCGGGGTCGATGATGAGATAGAGCTAGAAGTTCCAGTGAACACTGAGCAGCTAGAGCAAGCAAGTGATGTCGCGACACGTTTTTATGATGAGATCACAGACGCAGCCGATGCCGCTTCAAAGTTCGGCGAAGAAGGTTTTAAGGCCGCTCTTCGTTATCAAGAGCAGCTGGAAATGATCGCAGACCTTATCGCAGAGGGAGAACTTACGGAAGAAGAAGGTGCAAGAGGAGTAGAGAACGCGACGAAGGAATATGAGAAGCGGCTTGCAGTAATCGAAAAGACTCAGGAAGCAGAGAAGAAGGCCGCCGAGGAAGCACAGAAGAGAGCAGCCCAAGAAGCCGAGCAGCATAAGAAGAGAGTCGAGAAGCTCTTAGAAGAGCAACGCATTCGTGAGGAGTTCGGCGGTAGCAATCAGAGGTTCGAGGCCGATAAGAATGTTACGGCTCTTCAGGCAGAGATTGCTAGAACTGAAGAGCTTATCGCAACCGCTCGCTCCGAGGGAGACGCAAAAGCACTTCAGGCCCTCACAGAAAGACTCGCGAAGCTCGATCAGATGATGCAGAGAGAGCAAGACGTTGCGAGTGGAGCAGTCGCCGCCGCGAAGGAAGTAGAAGCGGCACTTAAGTCGGCGAACTCTTCAGCAGAGAAGGCGATAGCAAAAGCCGCAGAAGTCGGCCCCGAGACGCAGAAATTCATTGAAGACTTTCAAGCGACGATGGCGAAGCTCAGTGCAGAACTGAAGCTCGACCTTATAGACCCTGAGCAATTTGCAGCCGCCGCAGAAGCCGCAAGAAAAGACTTCGATGAAAAGGTTAAGAACGAACAGAAGCTTAAAGGCCTTCGAGATAAGCTTGCAGAAGAAACTGCAAAGATAGAAAAAGATCGGCTCGAAAGCTTAGAGAAAAGAATACAGGAGCCTCTTAACTTCTCAGGCCTTCGCGAAGACGCGAGTATTATTTTCGACGCAGTTTCAGGTAGAGAAGACCCGGCGATCGAAGAGTATCGAAAGCAACTGAAGAAGCTCGATGAAATTAAGACAGAGATCAGACAGACGACAATAGACGCTGTGGAGATACTTTAAGCATGGGAGTCGTATCACATAGAGAAGTTGTGCCTCGCACGTTTCAGCATCGCTTAGGTGAGAACCCGAGAGCGACGAGGAAGTTTATTCTTACTCTCGACGGAATCCCTACGAACCATCAGACGATAATAAACACAATCGGCATCACGCACGGTGCTGTACATCCTGAGTACAACTACCTCGTTTGTGTCAGTGGAAGCATGACGGAATCGGACCCGTTTCATGCAGAGTTTACGGTCGAGTACGACTACCCCGAGTCGGGTTCTAGTGACTACGACCCGAACCCGCTTATGCGTCCCGATGTTTGGAGTTTCTCTTCTTCTGCCGGAACGATACCGGCTTTCGTCTACCGAGACGGTACGACGATAAAACCTTTAACAAATAGCGCAGGAGAACTCTTCGAAGGTGTCACTCATCTTGTCGGAGAACTTAAGGCATCAATACAGGGCAACCGGTCGTCCTTCCCTATCGGAACTGCAACCTCTGCGACGGGTACTGTGAACGATTCAACCTATCTCGGAGGGGCTGTCGGAACGTGGCTCTGCGAAGGTATATCAGCGCAGCAGCAAACCGAAGTCGTGAACAATGTTGAGATGCGATACTGGAGTGTGACGGCGAACCTTCACTTTCGGCAAGGCGGGCATGGAGTCTACTTACCCGATGTCGGCTACAACCAACTTGTGAGTGGTCAGTTAAAGCCATGCACCGTAACGCATCAAGGCGATGAGATACCTGTTACGAAACCTGTACCTCTTACTTCTTCAGGCGTTCAGGCTTCAGTCGGAACGATGCCGACGGTTGATTATTACGAGACGCACTTAGCAACGAACTTCACTGCCTTATTCGGTTCACCGCCATCTTATTAAAACATGAAAGACACATGCGTCGTTCTCTCTTTCTTCAGTCCATGCGGCTATGAACTTCCGAGAAGGCATTTTCATACCGTCTTAAACACGCTGCACGCTACCGGTGTGCCTCTCGTAGTTACTCAGGCAGTTTTTAACTCACAAGAACCCGAGAGGATACCTTCGTGCATACCGAGCAAAGTCTATTCTACGAAGAGTTATTTGTTCTATAAGGAGAACCTTTGGAACCTAGCGACAGAACTTACTGATGCAAAGAAGCTTATCTTCATCGACGCCGATATCATTTTTAATAACACAAACTGGGTCGAAAGAAGTTCAGAACTTCTAGAGCATTGTGATGTCATGCAGCCCTTCACGAACGCGATTTGGCATGATGAAGAAGGAAGGGCTTCGGCTGTAAAGAACTGTTCGGCTTATGCAATCAAGATGAAGCGACCGCCGCAACTCGGTCGGTATCATCCGGGCTTCGCGTGGGGCTTCAGGAGAGAAGCCTTCGAGGCTTTAGGCGGTTGGTATGACCTCATTGCGACGGGTAACACCGACGGTGCTTTTTCTTTTTGCTTTAATGACGATGAAGGCACGCAAGGTTTGCTTAAATGGTTCTCGAATAATCAAGACCCTGTCGTCGGCTCTCCCGACTTCAAGCTCTACCGAAGGAAGGTTCTTGCTTTAGGTCTTAGGGTCGATTACCTGAAAAGCTCTAGTGTCGTTCACTTGTGGCACGGGAACCCGAGCGACAGGCAATATATCAGCAGGAAAGACCTCTTCAGTAGGAACGAAGACAACTCTTACCCGGTTCATAAAAGAAAGGATGGACTCCTCATGTGGGATAACGAAGAACTCTCGAACGTCGGGCCGAAGAAGTATTTTCTGGATAAAAAAGACGACGGATAAACCCGAAATGGTAGGCGAAACCTGAATCGGGACAATATAAGAATATGCCGAAAAGTAGCCCGAACGCCGCGAAAGGTGTCACACGAAGACGAACCGCTTTTATGCGTTCCTCTGCGGAGCGCATCGCGGACGCTGTACGGATTATCGAAGGCAACTCTCTCGGCTCTAAAGAGCGAAACGAAATACTCTTCAGCCATCTTCAGCCGAGAACAAATAAGCACCACTTCTTCAAACTTGTTACGAGCTTAGGGCAATGCAAGAAAGCTGTCGCGGCACCGGTTCGGTGGGTGAATTGTCAATCGACTGCTAAGTGTGACATCACTTGGGAAGAGATAGATGACATGAACCCCGCTACGATTCGGGATATGTCTTCTGCGGTAGCGGCGTTCGCGGTCTCTCAGGGTCTCTGTCCAGATACGAGCAAGCCTATCTGCGAATGTAAATGTGAACAGCACGGAGGAAGCGAAGACGGTTCGGGAGGAGGCGGTTCAGGAAGCGGCGAAGAAGATGAAGCTTTTACACTTCCTGCGAACTCTATCGTTCTCTGTCGTCGTGACCCAATTTGGGATAACGAAACCGGCGAAGAGTACGGAACATTTTGGTGGATTCAGGACGTTATAAAGTGCGGCGACTGCCCCTTACCGCAGCCGTGTATTAAACCGGGAGGAGGCGGCGGCGGCGCAGGCGGCGGTTCAGGCGGCGGTTCGGGGGGAGGCTCAGGCGGCGGTTCAGGAGGAGGTTCGGGCGGCGGCGGCGGCGGCGGTTCAGGAGGAGGTTCGGGCGGCGGCGGTGGCGGCGGTTCAGGAGGAGGTTCGGGCGGTGGCGGCGGCGGCGGTTCAGGTTCGGGAGACGGTTCAGGTACAGGTTCGGGTGATGGTTCAGGAGACGGTTCGGGAGACGGTTCGGGTACAGGTTCGGGAGACGGTTCAGGTACAGGTTCAGGTGATGGTTCGGGAGACGTTTCAGGTTCGGGTTCAGGCGATGGCGGCGGTGGCAATACTTCATCGGGAAGTTCTCAATTCTGCTCGGGGTATAGCTACGCGATCTATGGTTCGACGAGGCAGTGTCAATTCCGCTGTTTCGTAGACGGTGAAGAAGACCCACCTTCAGGTTTCTACGACGGGCCTTTCGGAGAGAACTTCTGCTGCGAGTGCTATATGTACGACTCGTTCGGCGGCGGTGATCCTTCAAACCACAACTGGTCTTATGTCTACATAAACTCAGTCAACGACGCAGCCGACTGCGATAGCTGTCTAGGTGGTTCGGGTTCAGGTTCGGGTTCAGGTTCGGGCGGCGGGCAAGGGCCTTCGGGCGATCCGGGGCCATCAGGTTCAGGTTCAGGTTCAGGCGGCGGCGGCGATCCGGGGCCATCAGGTTCAGGCGGTTCGGGAGACGGTTCGGGGGGAGACGGTTCAGGCGGTTCGGGAGACGGTTCGGGAGACGGTTCGGGTTCGGGTACAGGTTCGGGAACCGGTTCGGGTTCGGGAACAGGCCCTTCGGGTGGAGGTTCAGGCGACGGTTCAGGTTCAGGCGACGGTTCAGGTGGAGGCTCGGGTGGAGGTTCGGGTTCAGGCGATCCGGGGCCTTCAGGCGGCGGTTCAGGCTCAGGCCCCGTCGGATCGGGAGACGGTTCAGGTTCGGGTTCAGGCGACAATCAACCTTCGGGCGGTTCAGGTTCAGGAGACGGTTCAGGTTCAGGAGGCGACGGTTCAGGTTCGGGAGGCGACGGTTCAGGTTCAGGCGACGGTTCAGGTTCAGGAGGCGACGGTTCAGGTTCAGGAGGAACCGGCTCAGGTTCAGGAGGAGATGGCCCTTCGGGTGGTTCAGGTTCTAAGGGAACAGGTTCAGGTACAGGTTCAGGTTCAGGCGACGGTTCAGGTTCAGGCACAGGAGGGCCTTCAGGTTCGGGTTCAGGAGGAGACGGTTCAGGTTCGGGTTCAGGAGGAACCGGTTCAGGTTCAGGAACTTCAGGAGACGGTTCAGGTTCGGACGGCACTTCTGGAGGTTCAGGTTCAGGAACTTCAGGAGACGGTTCAGGTTCGGACGGCACTTCGGGCGGTTCGGGTTCACAGGGAACCGGTTCAGGTTCAGGTTCAGGCGACGGTTCAGGAGGAGGTTCAGGTTCAGGCGACGGTTCGGGTTCAGGTTCAGGCACGGGTTCAGGCACGGGTTCAGGTTCAGCGGGCAAGCCGGGTTCAGGTAGCGGTTCAGGTTTCGGTTCAGGTCGTTCAGGTTCGGGAGGCGGCGGCGACGGTTCGGGTTCGGGCGGGACAGGTTCGGGTTCGGGCAGAGGTTCAGGAGGAGGAGGTTCAGGTACAGGTTCGGGTTCAGGTGGAAGAGGTTCAGGTTCAGGAAGAGGTTCAGGCGGCGGTGGTAGCGGTTCAGGTACAGGTTCAGGAGGAACCGGCTCAGGTTCGGGCAGAGGCTCAGGCGGCGGTGGTAGCGGTTCGGGTACAGGTTCGGGAGGAACCGGCTCGGGTTCAGGCAGAGGTTCAGGAGGAGGAGGTTCAGGTACAGGTTCGGGCGGCGGTGGAACCGGCTCGGGTTCAGGTACAGGTTCGGGAGGTGGAGGTTCAGGTACAGGTTCGGGCGGTGGTGGAACCGGTTCGGGTTCAGGTACAGGTTCGGGAGG
>WLWG01001598.1_pt1 | contig 19788 bp, 24 predicted proteins | sample 6712871 | NCBI WGS metagenome assembly WLWG01 (sample SAMN12718693, study PRJNA515312) | sponge metagenome | isolation source: marine sponge | host: Mycale hentscheli | place: New Zealand: South Island, Marlborough, Capsize Point | collected 2003-05-01
GATGGATTTTTTAGATCCAGAAATATTAGGACAGTCTAGTTATTACGCGTTTAGAACCCGGTATGCCGTGGTCATTACAGCAAATGCCGCAGGTGGAACACACAAGTATCAAAAAATAGTTAAGTTTAAAAACTTGGCACAATTAGGACAAGCTGTATCGCCACATTCTTACCGTATTTTAAAAAAAGATTGTTTAGATTTACCAGATAAAATATTTACTAAACGTGAAGTAGAATTAACTGATGAACAGCACAAAGCATACAGTGAAATGAAATCAAATGCTATGACTATTTTACATAGTGGAGAAACTCTTACCGCTGTTAATGTGTTAACTCAATTAATTAGATTACATCAAATTACGTGTGGTCATATGAAAACTGATGAAGGTGAAACTGTGCAGTTAAAAAATAATCGTCTTACTGAACTTATGCAAATATTAGGTGAGACTACAGGAAAAGTAATTATTTGGGCTAATTATATTCATGATATTTTGTCTATACAAAAAGCAATAAATGATGAATTTGGACCACAATCATCTTGCACTTATTATGGTGGAACTAAGCAAGAAGATAGGCAGGCATGTATTAAAAAATTTCAAGATCCAGAAAACCCAATTCGTTTTTTTATAGGCAACACCCAAACAGGTGGATATGGAATTACTTTAACTGAAGCTAGCACTGTTATTTATTATTCTAATAATTATGATTTAGAAAAAAGAATACAATCAGAAGACCGTGCACATAGAATAGGACAAAAAAATAAAGTATTATATATTGATTTAGTAGCTAAAGGCACTGTTGATGAAAAAATAATTAAAGCACTTAGAAATAAAGTTAATATTGCTAGAGAAATAAATGGAGAAGAATTAGCTAGTTGGATTTAAAGAATAGTTTGATTATACAAATCTAATTTTTTCATAAAAGCATCAGAAGCTCTTGTAAACTTTTCTCCTGTTAATTCAAAGCGTTGAAAAGTTAAATCTCTTGAACACATTAAAACTACACCTTGTTCAATTTCTGTATTAAACAAAGCGTTGTGTGCCTGGGCGTATGCAGCTAGCTGCATGAGGTAATCTTGTATCCATTCACGTTTCTTTGGGCGATTAGTCTGTTTAAAATCTATAATAGTTGGTTTGTCTTTATATAAAGCAATCATGTCAGCGGTTCCGGCATATTTGTTTGGATAATATAAATGAACTTCTGAACCATATACATCTGTTATATCAGCACCAGCTTCTTCAATGATTTTTTTTGCCATTTTTTCAGCTTGAATTCCAATGTCAGTAAGATCTGCATACTTTTCTTCGTTCACTAAACGTTCTATATATAGGTGGAGCGCGGTTCCAATTTTACCAGCGTCAGATATAATTTTTTCAGCAGCAGCCTCTCCTACTTTAGCACGCCATTTTTTTAAGAAAGATTTATCTTTAGTTTTATTTAATATAGTTGTGACTGATGGTAAGCTTTCACCATCAGGTGTAAGATATAAACGGGAATCTCCATCCTGTCTTTTAAGTTCTGCGTAATTATATTTCTGTATTAATTGCACGTGGTATTATACCACAAATTGTACTAAATTTCTAATGCTAATTTGGTAGTTTCTTCTACCCTTCTTGTCCAACCTTTTCCAAAGGTATCAAAAGTAGATAATTCTTCGTAGTATTTTTGTCTTCCATTTTGATAATGACCAATAGCATGTGCAACATTAAATTTGTTAACATACTCTTCTACTTTTGCAAGAGTCATAGGTCCAATGCCACCATCTGCTTTAGTTCCTACTAATGTCTGAAGATATTTTGCTGCTCTTCCGGGTCCTGCATTTACACCAAAATCAAATACACATAAATCTAAACCTGATGGTAAATCATCACATTTCATTTTATCCCAATAACCTTTTTTGTAAATTGGTGCTACGTCTTCAACTGTCAAATCTTTCATGTCTTTTGTGCCACCATGTTCTTCATAAACTCTTTTAGTTACACCAAGATTAGTTTCTCCACCTGGGTCCTTGGGGTGATTAACATAGCCACCTTCGTGATGTAATATTGTTTTTAAACAATGATCGTAATTTGATTTCATTATAACCTATCCAGTTTTTTATTTATGTTTTTAACCTCTGTCTCTATAACAGCGATTCTTGATTCTATTTTCGTGAACATCATTAAAGCTTCTTCTATTCTATCCATGTCTTTTTCCATTGCACTAACACGTTGTGATGTCATGCCCCATGTAGCACCAAGTGCTATAAAAATTCCTACTACCCATATTGCGTCTCTAATGCTCATGATACTAAAGAAATAATTCCACCTTGAGCAGACTGTCTTGGCATTTGATTAGTAGTACCAGTAGGGTTTCCAAACTGCATCGCTAAAGCAGCATCAGTGTTTCCAGTGTATAAACTTGCAGCAGCATTAGGATTCATTGTTGCATTATTAGCAATAGATGAGCCTACGACAGGCGAACCTGCCGTAGACGTTGGCGAAGACGAAGCTTGATTAGCTCCGACAACTGTGGGCTGTATGGATTGCTCACGTTGTTCATTAAATTGTCTTTGTTTCTGGTATTGATTAATTTGTTCTTTTCTTTTTTCAAACTCTTTCATCATGTTTTGATTATTAGTAGGTGGTTGATTAATAGTTTGTTTAAAGTTTTGAATATCATTGTTTCTTAATTGCTCTGCTTCTATGCTAGCTAATGTACGATCTAAATCATCTAAATCACTTTTAAAATTAATTCCTATTACTTCTAAAGCTCTTGCTGCTGCAACAGAATTTTTAGGAGTGTTAGGGTCAATTAAATATTTAAAAGCTTTCATGTTAACTGGATTAGTTAATACTTTACCAGTTGATCTAGCAAGTAATGAAAACATTACTGTGCTAAATAAAGAAGATCCTAATAGAGCACCAGCTCCTGAACCAGCAACTCCTGTTTTTGCACCAGGAGTAAAAGCTCTAAGGGCTCCACGTAATCCTGAAATTTGTGCACGTCTTGCTATGAATGTACTAATATCTGGTATACCTCCAGCAAAAGACTTTTCTAATACTTGAGTAAACTCTAAAATTTCTTGAGTGTTAGGCATTCTACCTACAACACCATATTTTCTAGCACCATCTGCTAAAATTCTAACTGTATCTTCTCTAGCGCCAGCATCAATTAATTCTGATGAACCTGTTTTTGCCCACGAAGGTAATTTGCTACCAGGTGTATAACCACGTGAAGCTAATTTAAATGCTTCATTTAATGTTTGAAATTGATTGGTGCCAGGTTCTAGTATTCCTAAATTCTTTTTAAATAAATCTACATCTAAAAAAGATGCTTCTTGTCCCTTAGGAGTAAATTTTCTAGGATCATCAACACCTCTTAAAAATCCACTAAATAATGAATCAATTTCTGATTGACCTTTAAATGGTTTAAGTGCGCTTTTATAAGCTACGTCCATGTGTCTTCTTAAAGAAGCTCTAAAGATATCATCACCTACTAAACGATGAAAATTTTTCATAGCTTCAGGAGACTCCATAAATTTAGCAGTCTTTAATAATTGATCAGAAAACTTTGTACCTTGTTTTAACATTTTAACACGGTAGCCATACATATCCATACCTTGTATTCCTAAAGCTTTAGCTATAGGTGTATCAAACAATAATTTACCATTAGAGTAAGCTTGGTCAAATGCTTCTTTAGCTGCCAATACTTCCGCACTCTTAGGAGACGTTGCCATTGTTCTTTCAAATGCTTGTTTAAAATCTTGTACAAATTGTAAAGACCAACCATCTTCTCCCACTTGTTTCATTAAATCTGGAAGTTCTTTTGTTAAAATTTCTTTTGATCTTGCATAACTAATAGCGTCAGCATTTAATAAAAAGTTTTCTTCTAACCATTTTTTTACTGGATAAGATTTAGGAGTAGGTAATATTTTACCTTCTAAACCTACACCAACTTTATTATCTACTGATAAAATAAATTGTTTAGCGATACCCTTAGGGTCCATGTGGCCACCACCTATTACAACAAGATCACCAAATGAATCAGCAGTCTTGGTCCAATTGTCCGCAAGCTCAGCTAAATGTTTATTGTATTTAGTAGCAGTTGCAAAAGCAGCAGGTTGTGTAATCTCAGATAGTCTTGCATATGTCATGTAAGGACCAATTGAGTCACTCATATTTGTTAAAATTTGATTTAATTTAGTAGCTTTAATTCTAAGGTTTCCTGTGATACCACCAGAGATAATTGGAAACTTACCTAGTGTTTGTTTAACAGTTCTAATACCACCAAATCTTGTAATGTCAGAAATACCTAGTATAGCATCGCCTTCTTTTGTAACTTTAAATTTACCTAGTCCAGGGTATTCATAAGTTCCAGGCTTCATAAATTTTTTACTTAGTGCTTGTGAAATTTCTGCCATACGCATTTCATTTTTTCCGGCACCTAATGAGGCACGTGTTAAGTTTCTAAACATTTGAATTCCAGGAATGAAAGCTGCTGTACCTAAAGTTATTTTAGCATCAAACTCACCGGCATTCATAGCATTCATAATTCTTTCTGATTGATCAGGTCTATTAATTCCTTTTTCTCCAAAGACACCTGCTTGATTCATAATGTCTAAAGATGTTTCATATCCATAATTAGCAGCCATGACCGATGTAAAACCACCTACCATTGCTCCACCAATTCTAGCCCAGAAAGGTCCTGGGGTCGCACGCAATCCTCTCATTGCACCAGTACCAAAAGCTTTAGCACCAATTCTATATCCTAGAATGTTACCACCAATAGATGCAGTTATTTCTGCAGCTAACTTACCTTCTGGAAAAGGATCAGGGCTGCTTGTAGCTAATCCAAAAGGATCAGGCATTAATTGCGCTTGTACATCTGGCCCACCTTGTATCTCACGTGGTGTGTATCCCATTTCATAACCAAACTTAACTAAGTCTTGTTCTAACTCATCTTGATTAACTGAACCTGGCTCTAATTGTTCTCTTTTTTCTGCCGCTGCAATAATTTGTGAAATCTGTGCACGTACTTCTCTAATGTCAGGACGGTTTGCTAATTTTTCTGCATTTAATTCTGCGTTAGCTTGTTGATTTTTTATAATTTCTAATTGTTGTTGTGCTTCTATGGCACGTTGTTCAACTACTTCTTTAGGAGGTCCTTTAGGTCCGTAATTATATAAATCAAAAGCTGTTTGCGAACCACCTTTAATAGAATCCCAAAAGCTAGAGAGTATTTCATTTTTCTTATCACCAAATGTTTTTCTTATTTCTCTAATGTTTTTTTCTTGTTGAGAAATAGGAATGTTACCTTCAGTCAAATATTCTAATTCAGTGCCCTCAGGTTGTCCTATGTTTTTAGGTAACCCTGCATCGCCAACTATTAAACTTGATAATTGATTTGTTGAAATAGGATTTAATTTTAAATTTCTATCTGTTTCAGCCATTAGTTTCCTTGGTATCCTTGATTACCAAAAGTTTGATTACTATCTGGTAGCCATTTGTTATATAAATTAAAAAAGTTAACAGGGCCCACCGCATCTATATTACTGTTAGAATCAGAAGAATACGCTGGCGCTGAACTTTTAATACTATCGCTTACATTAACCCAACTCATATCAATAGGCAAGTTAGGACTATTTTCTGATCCACCAATAAAGTTATAATAACCATCTTGATAATCTTTAATTGTAATTCTTTCTTTCCCGTAAATACCTGGGTCCACGGCCCATGAGTCAGTTATTCTGCTACCACCAAGTAAAGAGTGTTTAACATATTGTTGGTATAAATCTTTTGTAAATTGATGTAGTTTGTTTGCAACCTGTTCTTTATCACCAGTTCCAAATCCTTTTAATTTAACTTCTTCTATTGAACGTCTAATAGTATCAGCAAGTAAACGACCAGTTGGCTGTTTCAAACGAGCTGCTAAGAAACCTAACCTGTTTTGTATTTGTTCTACAACATCTAATGAAGGATTAGAAATTAAATTTTGAACATAAGCATCTGTTGCCCATTCACCTGACATTAAATTTCCGTCTGGCCCTTCTGCTTCTCCTACATATATATCTTTTGATCCTGTTTCAGATACTGTGTTAGCCATGGATCCTGACATAATCATATTGTTTTTTACTTGAACATCTAAAGCTGCCATACTTGATTTACCGGTGTTGTCAAACCATCCTACTACATTACTTAAACCAAAAGCATCGACAAATTGTTTTGATTCCCTAGTTAGTGTTCTAATTCTAGAAACCATGTCTCCGGTAACACCTGTTGGTAAATTACCAGAATACAATCCAAACTTAGGATTCATTTGTATGTTTAGTGCATCTGGCAACGCTGCTTCAAATACTGAAGCTAAAGCTAAATGTTGTCCACGTTGTGATTTAGTTAGATCTCCTTGGTAAGGATCATTGCCTGCCGAAGCTGCAGCATTATCTAAGTCACTACTAATACGAATATCACCTGGTTGAATTCCCATTTCTGGATTACCATTTCTAGAAAGTTCTAAATAATATGCAGCACGTTCACCTTTATCAAATACTTGATCAAGAGGATTCCATTGTGTGTAACTTTGTCCATCAGGTAACTGAATTGTTTCTTTCATCATAACTTGACGTAAAGTTCCTTTAGGTTCGTTACCTTCAAATTCTTTTTTAATAAGTTCTTTTGTGTAAAAATCTTCTATGTCACTTATTCTTTTATTTTTAGATGTAACTTCATCACGGTATATTTCATACGCTGCAAGTGCAATTTCTTTTTCTTGCTTTGTTTTGTTAGCTAAATTTTGCATTGCTATTGGTAATATTTCTTTACCAGCTGTTGCTGCTACATCTAAAAAACCACCTAAACCAGGTCTATTAGTTTTACCACTCATCAAAGATAAACCTAATTGCATTAACATCATTGTGTTCATCATTTTACTATCGTCACCCATTAAAGACATAAGCTCTGCTTTTGTATCTTCAATACTTTTAATTTCTATGTCAGGATCTTCAGCAGCATAAGCTCCTACTAAATCAAATCCTTTATTTAAAATTTTATCTGCTTGTGTTTCATTACTGTATCCCATGGATGCAGATTCTTCTGCTACACCATCTGCTAAATTACTTTCACCTTTGTTTGTATTTAAATCATCAGCATTATCATTGTTAGTAACTGCTGAATTAGAACTAGAATCTAATATTGATTTTTCTTCTTGTAATTCTTTTTCTTTGTTTGCAATTTCTTCATCTGACATAGCTACAAACTCTTCCATTCCGGCCATGTTAACTGAAGGATCACCTTCCGGTCCCCATGTTGTAGCTTCTTCATAAGATAATGCTGGAGTAGGTAAACCTTGTTCTTCAAAAGTTTCACTTACACTTTCAACTTCTACTTCTTTTGCTACTGGATCATCTTTTAACCAATCAGGGAACATACTATAAATAGTTCCTGTCGCAATAATATTTTTTATTGCTTTCTTTTTAGTTGCAGGATCCATAGTTCTCCAACGTTCTTTAAGCGTCCCAAAGTTAGTAAAAGGTGCATTGTAGATATTGGCTGCATTAAATTTAGTAGTTCCAGGTGTTGTCGTTGTATTACCAAACAAATCAGTTTCAGTAATCTCTTCTGTTCTTTCAAAAATAGGAGGATTGTTTTTGTTTTTATTACGAATGTTTTCCATTGTAGAATCCATGTTATAAAAACTATCATCTAAATCTTGACCATAAATATTTTGTTGATTATTTACATCCTTAGGAACTACTTCTTGAGTGTTAAGTGTTTTAGTTTCACCAAACTCATCAACATAAGTTATAGGAGGATTATCTTTATAATTAAACATTTCAAACTGTGGATCTTTTTGAAATGCATTTTTAAAACCATATTTAAATATGTTCCCAAAGCCACCAAATCTAAATGCTTGTCGCATTTGATTATCTGGTCCTTTTTTAAATAAAGGTCTGCTTAAAGTATTCCCCGCCATGGTTCTCCTTTAGTCTTTAAATGACTCGTAAGCTGCTAAACCTGTGATGCCTGCTCCCACTGCTTGTGCAAGAGGATTAGCCTGAGGTGTTGTAGCCATAGCCAAAGACGATGCACTTGTAGGTGCACCTTGAAAGATATCTGAAACAAAGCCCATACGCTGATAAGGTTCATACATCTGTTGTATTTGTTGTCTATAGTCCGCATCATACTCTTGTTGTTTTAATTGTTGTTGTGCTCCACCAGTTTGCATTAATGTTGAAATATCTCCCATATTCATTTGCTGTGCTTGTTGACCTAATGCTGCTTGTTGTTGTGCACCTTGACCATATACTTGATTCGCTGTTTGTTGTGCCTGTCCGTATCCTTGTGCTAAAGATGAACCAACTGCTTGTGCTTGTTGGCTTGCTAATTCAGCACTTTGAATTCCTTGTCTTGCTCCACCAAAGGCACCTGCTTTAGATGCTTGCATATTTGCATCGTTCTGTGCTTTAGCAAATTGGTCTTCAATTCCTTGAGTAACATAAGATTGATAAGGATTTAAGAAATCTTTATAAGCATTAGGATCAACCGATCTATTTGCTAAAAATGCAGCATTCTGCATATAAGGTTGATAAGCACCTACTCCTTGTGAAGCTAAATTAAATGCATCCTGTTGTTGACCAGTGAATCCAGCTACTTGTTGTGTTGGTAATGTAGGATTATAAGATCCTGCTTGTCCTGTTTTTGCTAAATTAACTGCTTGGTCCATAAGCCCAAGCTTACGAGCCATAACCTCTGGCATCTCCGATTGATACCGTATCGCAGTATCTCCTGTTGGAGTTGATGGTGATCCACTCATAATTTAATCCTATAGTTTGGTTCTTTATTCATACCTAATTTTTTTGCAAGAGCATCATATTTATCTATGCTCCCTCCGTTAACTGATGGTTCAAAATGAACTTCACGAACTTTATTATTTTTAGCCCACTCTATAAATTTTTTCATCATAAATAAACCACCCATTTTTCCCCGCTCAGATGGAATTACATACAATTCCGATTCCTTTGCGAATACATCATTCATAAAAGAAAACTGAATTATTTCACCTGTCATAAAACCAATTTTCTCTTCGCCTTTTGTTACAATAATCCCAAACATATATAAAGGATTATCAATAACATGATAAAAATAACGCGTTACCTTATCTTTATCATATTCCCCGTCACTCCACTCCGACTCTTCAAACATATCTTTAGTGGCTTTTAAGATCCACGCAAGATCGTCTTCTTTAAAAAATCTCCATTCCACTAAGCATATCCGACTGTTGTCATCTCCGCTGGTGTTTGCGAATTCGGGTCTAACTGGTTCATCATGTTGTACATTTTTTGTGCTCCAAGCATACGATCTCCTCCTCCTAGATTTTCTACTGCTTTTGCGGTGACTACAAATTCGCCATCGCTTAACATTGCAGGAATATCATCTGACGTTCCTGTTCCTGGTCCATTAGATGCGCCTCCTAGACGCATGTCTAAATCACTTATTCCACCACCAGCTTTACTATCACGTAATGCTTTAGCTGTAGGTGCACCAGGTGAACCTGGTGATCTCATTTTTTCTCCACTACCACCTGCAATTCGTTTTCTTTTTGCATGTATGTTTGCCCACAAACCATCTTTAGCATGGATTCTTCCACCACGTGCTGCCATTGGAATATCAATATCTAATTGTGGAACAATATCTTCCATAAATTCGCCAAATGACATACCACTAGGAATTTGTCCAGAATTAAGCATGTCATCATACATGTCATACCAACCTTCCATTGGGTGTGGTGCAGAAGCTATTTGTGTTTCTTCTTCTACCATTACTTCACCACCCTCATTAAAATCATCCCAAGGATTAGTATAGTAATCAGCATATAATTCTTTATTTTTTCTTCGTCGCTCTTCTTCTATACGTGCCATTTCTTCTTCTTGTTTCTTTTTAAGAAATGCTGGGTCATCGGCCATGTAAGCTGCAGTAGCTCCACCTATTGTTCCAGCTATAGCCGGATTGGCACCTTGTAACATTGTTTGCATAAATCCTGGTTTCATGCCAGCAATTGCTGCTTTACCCATTTTACTACCTAAAAATCCAGAACCAAGCCCACCTGTTATGCCACCGAAAATAGCTCCACGTTTCCAATCTTTTCCTTGAATCTTATTAACGAGTGCACCTAATATTGCACCACCAACCATGCCACCTAAAAAGTAGCCAGGTCTATCTTTGTATGCGCCTATGCCTTGTTTTTGTTTATCCATAAGATTCCATGAATCTTCTTCTTTTTTCTTCTAATGTTGGTTCTTGATAAGGCTCGTAATTTTCTTCATCTATTTCATCACCTTCTATTTTTCTACCAAAGTAATCTATAAAACCTCCATCAGCAGTTGGGTCTTGAAATAAATTAAAAGGTAATCCAAATGTTCCTGCCATTTGATCTAATCCTTCTCTACTTAAAGTTTTTTCACGACGAAAAGGGTTTTCAAAAGAGTCAGGGAGTTGAGTACGAGGAAGATCGTTTAAACTTTGACCTAAACTACCTATCCCTAACATTTGATCTTGCATCTGTTTTCTTTCATAAGCATTAGGGGCAAACTCTCTATCAATTACCTCACCATTATAATAACCTAAAGGAGCAGTTTCCATTGGAGTCTTTCCTGTTATGTCAGATATATATTCATTAAAATTAGTAATTCTTGTTGGATTAGGATTTTGTAATTCATATCCCATGTCTTCAAATCTAACTGTTTCATCTAATTCATCTAATCTTGGTCCAATGTATCTTTGGCCAGCACCGTCTGTGCCTGGTATTGTCATAAAAAAATCTTCATCTGTGTATTGTGGTCCAGCAGTCATGTATGATAAATCTTTTAAATAAGGATTTGATCTACTCATGTTAGCATCGGGACGTGGACCTGTCATGTTTCCTATATCATAATTAGAATCTGCATATAATTCTGATGGTCTTACAGATGTTCCCTCACCTATACCTGTGTACATTGGCGTATCTTCAATTGCATAAGCAAAATTAGGGTAATCAGCCTCAATAGAATCTTCATCATTTGGCAAATACATAGGGTTAATATTATCTTTATTATTTTGTAAACCTGTTAAATAATTAAGAGCATTTCTCATGCCTTTTAATTCACCAGTGGAAAATTTATTATCATCAGGGCGATTTGTAAATCTTTCTTCTAAATCCATTAGTTGATCTACTGCCTGTCTCGTATTTCTATTAGCTCTATCTCCAAAATATTGTCTATTAACAATATCACGGTTGTAACCTCTTCTATCTAACCCGTAAGCTCCTGGTCTTCTTCGTCTATCTGCAACACGGCTTTGTGCGTATTGTCTTCTATCCTCAATATCTTTTCTAAATTGAGATGGTTCTCTTGGTTCTATTACTATTGGCATTATACGTCTCCTGCTTTACCCTCAAGTATTTTATGAATTGCTGCCTGGATAACAACATCTTGTCTGATGTGTTCCGATTTTGTAGCAGTTGCAGGATTTGCAACATCGTCATCAGCCTCTTTTGCTGACCCGTATTCTTGTCCTGTTTCCGTATTAGTTATAGTAATTTCTGCTGGGACAACGATCTTTGGTACTTGTTCACCATTAATCTCAACATATTCTACTATACCATCATCTTTTATAGGCATAATATCTCCTTATAGCAAGTATTTTGTATGTTTTCAATCATTATGATATCTCCAATAAACTTAAATACACAGTGATTGGCTGTGCATTTGTATTAACTTTTAATATATCCCCAGCTTCTAATACACCTATATCACCAGAAGCCAAATAAAACCATGATTTTGTGTATTTATCTGCCACCGCACCATCATAAGCAATAGTGGTACTATTGATTTTTAACGTCAATTGTGCTGCTCCACCAGACCCATTATAAACCCAAGCTGTTTTAATTAATGTTGTAGTAGCATCTGGACATGTATAAATACTGTGATCACCCGTAGATGATTTAGTTACCATTACTTTTTTATATGCGTTAGCCATTATGACATAAACCAGTTAAAAGCTTCATCATCATTCCTAAGTGTTTCAGGTGTGTAAGAGCTATTTAATAATTGCACTAGCTGATCTAGTGTTTGTATTAATTGATTAATCTGTGCCTCATTATATTCAGAAGGCGCTTGTGGTAATCTTGGTATATTTATTTGTGCCATTATCTCATTCCATCTGGTTGTATTTCTGCACGGTAAGTTCCATATCGCCATGTAGTATCAATAGCTGAACTAGATATTTTTAATGATGCTTGTCTACCACGTGCACGTGTATCTATTTTAGTTGTAGAAGTCGTAATTGCATAAGGTCCATTAGTAACTGCAGTGCTTGCAGGATATAATTTAAAATTAAGTTCTATATTAACGGTCCCTGCTTGGTTTTTAAAATCAGGAATAAATCTTTTTATAGACATTAGTCTTTCACCAGCTTCAGGAATAACAAAATCACCAGACGTAACATGTGAAGCTAAAGCTGCTCCGTCAGCATCATTTCCATTTTCTTGTGCATACATAAAACTTCTACCTGCAGTAAGACCAGTTATTGTACTAATCGTAGAAGCAGTATCTGTTGCTGAATAATCAAGCGCATAAGGAAAACCATACACACCTTTATCTGCCCATGAAGATCTAGATAATGTACCAACACTCCAAACGTTTTCTTGGTAATTATATGTTACACAACGATCAATAACATTAGATCCACTAGAACAATAGAACCAAGTAACCTCATTAAACTCAGTATTTAAACCAGCAAACGTATCTTTTTGTGATGCTTGGTCTATATCTTTAAAGACGTAATCTTCCACACTGCATGGTATCTTTTGAACGGAACCATCAAATACAAAGAAAGAATCAATTCCCATCCAAAAAGATCTACCATTAGATTCCACAGCTGCGTGCTGTCCTACACATCCACAAGCAGAACCTAGTTGTTGAAAACCAAAAGTAAATGGAGCTCCAATTAATTGCATTTGATACAAAGCAGTATCAGACCAAATTAATACAGCACCACGAGAACGTTTAGCTGTAACAAGTTTTGATCCATCTGTTAATCTTTGTGAACCTGCCGTGTTAGTAGCAGTTGGTGCCCATGTTGCAGGATCTTCTTGATCTGACCAACGAATAAACATATCATCTCTAGTTGATGCAGTACCTATTGTTGTTTCTGTGCCAAAACAAATGACATGTCTATCTGTACCAGAAACTAGTACAAACCTACTAGATGTTGGTGCACCAGAAACTGCAGTTCTGTTTGCACGTTGAACTGTCGATGTACTAGCGGATGTATCCCAGTAGTATAAACTACCATTAAGTTGTTGACACAATACATCTTCACCCCAGTTGTCCAAGGACCATTTACCTGAGTCTAACTGTACTGAGTCTGGTGCTGCAAGACCAGCTCTTGTTGTACCCCATGTAGATAATCCCCATGTACCTGCACCCCATCCATAACCTTGAATAGAAAAAGCAGGATTAGTATTTATCTGGTATTCTGCCGTACCTGTAACACCACTAGCACCAGTACCAGTAGCAGCAGCTTTTGCAATTATGACATAATTATTTGTATCTGTGACTGATTGTATTTCAAATTCACCTTGTAAGTTACTAGCGGTAATACCGTTAGCAGTTCCTGACACACTAGATATAGTAACAAAATCACCCGTAATAGCACCATGGGTAGCGTCTGTAACTGTGACAGAAGTTGATCCAGAAGTAGTTGTAAAATTAGTTATAGATGCACCACTTTCTCTTATTGGTGTAATGTCATACCATTCTTGATTTTGATAAACGTAAAGTTTTTTATTTGTTCCGGTAATTGCGTACTGATCGCCGTCCAAAGAAAACCACGTTATGATACCACGTGCAGCACCCACTAAAGCACTTGTTGATACCTTTGACCAACCACCTATTTTTTCTGGAAGTCCATATCGAAAACGAACATTATCACAATCAATCCAACGCCCTTCAGCGCCGTATTCAGTATCTTGTTTATCTATTCCTGGTGCTACCTGAACTTTGATTAGCGTCATTTAGTCTCCTATACAGCGCTATCGTAAAATCTAATCCAACGCTCAGTACCGTTAATTCTTACCCTTATTGCTCCTGCTTTACTTCCAGCAGTAGCGGAAGATGAAGATAAACTTTTTGTTCCATCAGAAGCTGTTGTGCCAACATAATTAAGAAAAGCATAATCTTGATCTAACTGTTCAAGTTCAATAACAGGTTGTGCACCTGTAGCTGACGATTGTCTAACATGTAATTTAGCATTAGGTGCTGCAATTCCTACACCAACACGGTCTGTGCTTGCATCAGTTTGTAAAAGAGTTGTATCTGTATCTCCTTCAAATACCGCGTCTCTATCCGCACCAGCTTGGTTAAATACAAAAGCGCCACCATCTAATGATACATCTCCAGAAACATTTAAAGTTCCAGATAATGTAAGGTTAGGTAAATTTTCAGGAATATGATAAGCAGTTGTTCCATCCGTATAAATAAAATGTAAACACGTATTAGTTAGTGTTACTGGTGTTCCACCAGCAGGACCAAAAGTAAGTGAATTACCAGCTCTTGTTGTTGAATCTTTTATTACATACCAGTTAGGATTTGCTTCACAAGTTAGTGCTGTTGCACCACCAAGTGTCCCTGTTAAATTTAAAACTGCTCTACTTTGTTGATCACCTGTACCACCACTAGCAACAGTTAATGCCTGGGATGTACCTGTAATAGATACAGATGTATAGCCCTTAATTGCATTTTCTATTTTTTCTAAGTTATCGTTTGTTTTAGATCCCCATGTACCAGCGTTTGCACCAGTGGTTTGGAGGTCTAAATTTAATATTGTCGAATCAGCCATATTATCTCCTTATCCTGTTGGAACGACAGTCCATGTGTTTGCACTGGAATCATCTACACCATTCCAGATTGTTAGTTTAGGGTCCCCTACTTGAGTAGTTATCGCTACCCCCGTTGGTATTACAACAGCCGAAGCTATAATTGTAACTGTACCAAGACCAAAGGTTGCTTGTACACCAGTAGGAAAATACCTAGATTCTAATGTAACATCTCCAACACTAAATGTCGAGGAAACTCCAGTTGGTGATACAACAGCTGTACCAATTACGCTTACATCACCTACACTAAATGTAGCTGGAACTCCTGTTGGTGTGACAACAGCAGAACCTGTGACAGTTACCGTTCCAAGAGATGAGGTAATAGCTAAACCAGAAGGTGTAACTACAGCCGTACCAGTGACAGTTACAGATCCAACACTAGAAGTCATCGCCAGTCCAGTGACTGGAACTAAAGTTGTAACTTCAACAGTGACAGATCCTACAGCAAAGGTTGCTTGAACACCACTAGGTGTTACAATAGCTGAACCAGTTACGGTAGCTGTACCAAGACTAAATGTTCCGGCAACACCTGTTGGCGTTACAAAGGTGTGTTGAAAACTGTCTTCGGAAAAGGCACGCTCACCGAATGATGCGGCAGCGAAAGTCATTAGAGTTTATCCATCTCAGCCTTGACAGCTGTCCATGTAATTTCTGAATGAGGGTTGGTAGTAGTTGTGATTGCTAATCCATCACTATCAACACCAGTTGTCCATTTAATTTTGTTAAAATTTTCTTCGTTTTCTTCATTACCAGAAATAGTGCATTCAACATTTGGTTTTAGAATTTGTATTGCTTTCATCATTTTTTCATTTATCATGCACCAATCTCCAATAATTGTATTACAGAACTCGTACCATTTTGATTCATTCTTTGATCTCCACCAGAATCAGTTGCCATATAAACAGTATATGTTGTACTACTACTACTTGATGGAGAGTCTAAAAAACTCATATTTAAGCCAGGTGTAATTGAGCCACCAGAAGCAGAATAAATTCCACTTAACTGCTGATATAAACCAGATCCACCTGGAGCAATATTAGTAGATGCTCTATAAATTGTAAAAAAACCATTTTTATTTTGTGTTGCTTGTAAACAAGCTGTCATGTTTGCTAAAATTAAAACTTTGCTATCAGTAGCAGAGGGAGTAATTGAAGCTGATAAATTAGTAGTTACATAACTTGTTGAACTTGTACTAATCAAACCATCTTTTTGTGCTTGAACTATTTGTAAAACCTTACCAGGAGCAAAGCTTGTAGCACCTGTACCACCATTACCTGTAGCAAGCGTACCTGTAACGTTAGTCGCTAAATTTACTGCTTGATTCAGTCCTAGTCTAGTTAGTGCCATTACGGTTTACTCCATACGCTGTGTGTTAAGTTGCCTGAATCGTCTCTTGCTAAAAGCAAATCATACGCTGCCTCATCCGTGTGGTTGGCAGGGATGTCCCTTAGATTTTGCCTAAAATCTTTTTGAGCATCTGTCATTGTTCCTCTTAATACCCACCAATCAGTTTCTTGAAGTTTTTGTAATCTAATTTCTTTAATTAAACCTAATTTTCTATTAGCAGAATTATTATTCCAAGCTGTTTCTCGTGCGTCTATTTCAGCTTGTTCTTCTGCTGTTGCGTCTCTTAATATTCCATTATCTAATACTTTACTCATACTAACTATTTACCACTCCATAAACTCTAACTTCGCCTTTATCAAAATTATTAGCTGATGGATAAAGTCTAATACCTTCCATGCTATTTCCACCACCATCATTAAAATACATAGTTCCTGTAGCTACAGCCCATTGGTTTGCTGTTCTATAATACATTGATTTAAATGATATTGCTGGATTGTAAGCTGTAGACATTGCATTATATACTGTCATTTCAAATCTAGGTGGTGTTGTATCACTGGTTATACTTCCGCTTACAAAAGGCATGTAAGTTAAACCCCAACCCCCATAATCTGTTGTGTTTGTTGTGCTACCACTTAATTGTAAGTTTGCTGCTATTGAAGTATAATACACATTACTAGTTTGATCACTCCCGCCATTTCGCCATTGTAAATAATAATCTTGACCAGCTGTATCCCCACTTATAGTACCATAAACTTTATGAATCATATAATCGGAAGAAAAATGGTCTAAATCTATATCTGCAACATTACTACTAAATGTAGTTCCACCAAGATAAACTAATCCATTATTATCAGTTATTCCTGTAACAGTAGCTCCAGTTGCATCAAGTGTTGCTCCTGATGCAATGTCAAGTGTAACACCAGATGGTACTTGAAAAGTATCACCTGAGTCGCCAATTGTACCGGCGGTACCTGACGCTGGTGACCACTTATCTGCTTTTATTTCACTGCTCATCTATGCTCCTAACAATGCTTTAATTTCATCATCAGTTAATCCTAATGCTTTTAATTTAGTATTTCCACTATTTTTATCAGATTGAATTTTTAATGTATTATCTTCATCGTCTTTTTTTAATTTAGCAAGTCCATCTATACATTCTTGTTGAGTTGGTTTTGTTCCTCCATCTAAAACAATAAGATTTTCATAAATTTTATTTGAGGAATCACTCCAACTAAACCATTGTCCTTTTCTAACAGTAACTAAAAAATCTTCTATGTGTTCAAATATTGCCATTTTATGTGTCTCCTAATCTCATGAATGTAAATCTATTTGCTGTTTCACCTGGCGCTGAACCACCTCTAGTATAAGTATCTGTATTAGACACATCTACACCAAATTTAATTTTACATAAGGAAGTATCTGTTACATCAACAATTCTTTGACTCATAGTTGATGTGTAAGAATTTGTGCCAATACTTGTCATAGTTATAGGAGCAGAAAAAAAATCGTAGCTAGAATTATCTGTTGTAAATCTTGTATAAAAATTACCTTTTTCACTTCCACTATCTAATCTTATAACTACATTCCATGTTACTAAATAAAAACCTGTAAGTGGAAAAGAAAAAACGCCGCTGCTTTGCGTGGTAACATTTGAAGTAACTGAAACAGCTTTTGAAAGATTTGAACTTATAGGATCAGCATCTCCTTGAAAAGAACTTGTAAGCAGCCACAAATCAGCTACTGTAATACCAGCAGTATAATTAGATCCTGCAATACTAAAGGTTGCTCCTGACGGTATGCTTACCGTGTCCCCTGACTCACCAATCGTGATTGACGATCCAGACTGTTTGATGATTTCGTTTACTTTAATTTGTGAGACCATTATGTTAACTTATATGCTCCAAAATATGAATTATATCCATCCCCACATTGTATTCTTCCTGCTGTTCCACCTGTTCCAGTTTTAACAGCGCAATAAACCTCAATGTAATCATTAACTGCAAATGTTCTTAAAGCACCTGCTGACGCTTGTGCGTCTTGTGTTGGTCTTTCAGTGCCAGAAATATATCCTGCTTTTAAATCACTTATTTGTGGTAAAGCCGATACTTGTGTTCCATTTTTTCTTAATTCTACTACAACCCCTAACATATCATTAGTAGCTGTGCTGTCAGCTTTTATTGAAACATAAACCCAATAAGTACCTGCTACTGAAAAAGTATATCTACTTGTACTTGTATCGTAATCACTTGCTGTATCAATATCTTCAGTATTAAAAGTAATTAGTGTGTAAGTATTATGACTTAAATTTTGTGCAGAGCCAGTTTTTCTAGCTAAAAAATTTGGAGTATTTGCTGAACTTATTCCAAAGCCAGTAGCCGTACCAGCGTTAGCAATTGTCACCCCTGACGGGATGCTGACTGTGTCACCTGACGTACCAAGCGTTAGCGTGGTAGCTGTTTTTGGATCTACTTGATCTACAAATAATTTACTCATTTAATTCCTTTAAGACTTAGGGTTAGCATCTTTGATCCCTTGAATACGTGTTTTCCACGCGTCGATATCCTTAAATATCTCATCAAGCTGATCGCCAATATCACCATAAGCCGCTTTTCTTGTACTTTTTACAGTGTTGTTTGTCTCTTCTGTGTTTCCAGCCGTATCATGTGCTGCTAAATCGGAGTCAGATGGCTGTGCCAATCCGTCAACGCTCCAGCTTTTTATGTACGGGCCTTTACCGTCAGAGTCATCCTGTAAAGATACATTACCTTCTGGACCGAAATCAGCAGTTTTGCTGTTCGCCTCACAGTAAAGCTTAACTTTAGTTGATAGACTTGCCATATAGACCTCCTTTTAAAATTGTTATCATTCTATTAATTTAAATCCTTGAAAAAATGTTGCTAAATCATTACCCTCTTGAACTTTTGGTGTGCCGCTACTTACTTTTATAAAAGCAAATCCTTCAAGATAATCACTTACAGATAAATCTAAAACACAACTTACATTTAAAGCATTACCCAATATATTATATTGACTACCAGAGATATATCCTGCACCTAAATAAGATGTACTATGACTATCACTTCCATTTACTTTTAATGTAATAGATGAGCCAACAACAGTATTCGCTGTTGAACAACTAAATTTAGCTTCTAATATAATTAAATATTTTCCTGCTTGTCCAGATGGTACTACATATTTGTAGTTTGTTGTATCAAAAGTACCCGCTGTATCAAATCTTTCAGCATCAAATTGTATTTTAGTTGATGTAGAGTCAGAAATAGATTGGTCTGAGTTGTTAGATAAATAAGCAGAAAAAGCTGGTAAATTCGTTCCACCAAAGCCTGTAGCGGTTCCACTATTTGCTATTGTCGCTCCTGACGGAATTGTGATGGTGTCCCCTGAACTGCCTAGCTCTAGTCCCGTGCCTGTTGCTGGGTCAATTTTATTTACATTTAATAAACTCATATTATACTATAACCAATGTTGATCCCGAAGGAATTGTTGTTGTGCCAGTAAAACTTACAGGTCCTGCAAGAACTGCGTTCCTACTAGA
>WLWG01001599.1_pt1 | contig 19785 bp, 24 predicted proteins | sample 6712871 | NCBI WGS metagenome assembly WLWG01 (sample SAMN12718693, study PRJNA515312) | sponge metagenome | isolation source: marine sponge | host: Mycale hentscheli | place: New Zealand: South Island, Marlborough, Capsize Point | collected 2003-05-01
AGGAGATCGGAAGAAATCAGCCGATCCAACCAAGCCAAACAAATACTGGAGAATAAAATTTTTATAGAGGCAATTGATTCTCTAAAAAAACTTTATTCTGAAGCACTACTTGAAAAAACTGGTGCTAAAGAAAGTGATACTAGAGAAAAACTCTGGATTGCTTATAATGTTGTTGGAAAAGTAGAACAACATCTTAAAACTGTAATTGAAACAGGGAAACTTGCAGAGAAACAGTTAGAAGATTTTAGAAAACAACAACGCCAAACAAAATTTTAACCATAAAGGTTGAAATAAGCCAAGTCTAACGACAGCTTAACTATAGGAGGACTTAAATGTCTGACAGTAACCCATTACTGAACAATGTGTCAGTACAAGGTGCTGCTAAATCTATTGAAGGTTTGATGGACTCTAAAGGAGTTATCAAAAAACCTCAAGCAGAAGCAACACCAGTTGAACCAAAAGAAGAAGTTGAAGCGAAAGTGGAAACAGGAACTGAGGTTGAACAACCAACTGAAACTCAACCAGAACAACTAGTTCAGGAAGTTACAGAAGAAGAAGCATCAGAAGATGAAAATGCGATTGAAGAACAAGAAACCGATCTACACCAGGTTATTATCAATGGTGAAAAGATTGATGTTGACCTTGAAGAATTAAAAGCAGGTTATCAAAAAGATGCCGACTATAGACGAAAGACTGAGGAGATAGCGATTGAAAAAAGAGAGCTAAAATCTGAAGAAGATCGTCTTAAAAACCAGTATTCAACAAAGATGGAAGATTTAAATTCTTTAGTCGTTACTTTGAATGCTGAAATTAACAACGATATGAATTCTAAAGAGCTAGATGCTCTTTGGGAGGAAGATCCAACTGAAGCTGCTAAAGTAGATCGTAGGATTCAAAAGAGAAAACAAACGATCCAACAAGCACAGCATAAATTGAGAGAGCATCAGCAATCTCAGTTTCAGGAGTTATTAAAAGAAGAACAAAAAAAACTTCATTTAAAACATCCAGAAATTGCTGACCCTATAAAAGGTGCAACAGTCAAGTCAAATATTATGAACTACTTAAGTTCTAAGGGATTCTCAAATGAGGATGTCGCAAGAATTTATGATTCAAGATATTTTGATGTGATTATGGATGGTATGAACTTTACAAAAGCTAAGTCAGTTAAACCTGGTTTAGTTTCTAAAAAAGTTAAACCAACTACTAAGTTTGTTAAGTCAGGCGTTAAAAGTACAAAAGAAGAATTAAACTCTAAGTCTAGGTTGAATCAAATTAAGACGCTTAGAAAATCAGGAAGTCCAAAAGACGCTACTGATCTTTTACTGCGTTATTTATAAACAATAACCTACTAAGGAGATAAACAATGGCTGTATATCAAACATACCAAACAGTCGGCATAAGAGAAGATTTGGCAGATATTATTTATTCAATATCACCAACTGAAACACCTTTTATGTCTGGCGTTGCTAAAACAAAAGCAACAAACACTTCACACCAATGGCAAACAGACGCATTAGCTGATGTGGCTGCAAATGCTGCGGTTGAAGGTGCTGCGATTTCTTATGGAACTCAAAGTGCGACAACTAAAGAAACTAACTACACTCAAATCTCTACTAAAGCTGTTCAAGTATCAGGAACTAATGATGCTGTAACATCTGCTGGTAGAAACAATGAGTTAGCTTACCAAGTAGCTAAAGCTGCGAAAGAGTTAAAAAGAGATATGGAAACTGCTCTTTTATCTAACAACGCTGCCGAAGCTGGAGATGCTACAACTGCAAGAGAATTAGGTGGAGTCCAAACATGGATTGAAACTAATGTTGATGCAGGTGCTGGTGGATCTGGTGCAGGTAATGGTGCTGCTAGAACTGATGGTACTCAAAGAGCTTTTACTGAAGATCAGTTAAAAGGTGTTTTGAGAAGTTGTTACAATGAAGGTGGAAACCCTAACATGATTATGGTTGGTGCTTTCAATAAACAAAAACTATCAGGCTTTACTGGTGGATCTACAAGATTTGACGCTGCTGAAGATAGAAGATTAATTACTTCTATTGATGTATATGAGTCAGATTTCGGAACTATGCAAGTAGCTCCAAACAGATTCATTAGAGGTGCTAATGCTACTGCTGCTAAAGTAGGTCAAGATGCTCTTGTATTAGAGATGGACTACTGGGCAGTTTCTTTCTTAAGAGATTTTGCTTTGCAAACTCCAGCTCAGACTGCTGACGCAGATCAGAGATTTATGGTTGCTGAGTACACTCTTGAGTCAAGAAATGAAAAAGCAAGTGGAATGGTTACAGACTTAACTACTTCATAATAAATAATTTGTGGTGGGGGAGAAATCCCCCATCATATTTAATCAACAATTTTGTTTGGTCTTTGAAGATTATTTAAAGTCGGAACGAAGCAAATAAAAAGGACAATAAAATGAGAACATTAAACGACTATTTTATAACAGCTGAAATTGAAGATGTATCAACAGCTTCATCAACTTTTGTAGCAATACCTGATGGCGGAAAAATTATAAAAATTCTTTCTGCTAATCAAGCAACTATTACTGGTACTGCCGCACTTTCTTTTGAAATCGGTGGAACAGCAGTTACTGGCGGTGGAATTTCTATCGTAGCTTCAGGCTCTGCTGGTGCAATAGACACAGCTGAACCAACTGGTGCAAATACTGTAACTGAAGGTGGATCTATCGAAATGATTACTGATGGTGGATCAAGTAATACTTCAAAAGCAGTTGTAACTTTTGTTATAAGAAGATAATAAACACATGGGGGATCTTGCCTAGCGGTATTTCCCCCTAATTAATTAGGAGAAAAACTATGAGTTTTAATTATGGATTAAGACCTGGAACTACACAAAAACTTTCACCATCAGGTTCATCTGTTGCAACTGGAACTGCATTTGGTTCACAAACTGAATATGTTAGAGTAGCTGCTGATGCTGATGTGCATATTGTTTTTGGTGGTTCACCAACTGCAACTGCTAACGATATATTTTTACCTGTTGACCAACCTGAAATTTTTAAAGTTTCGCCTGGTGAGAAAATGGCTGCTATCGGTACTGCAAATGTTTCAGTTACTGAAATGTCTGGCTAATGGCTAAACAAAAATTTACCCATTTTATACCAAGAGATAAGCCTAAAAAAAGAGGTGCAAGACAACACAAGAAATCTTTGAATAAATCAGAGAAAAGACAGAAGAAACAAAAAAGATATAAAGGTCAAGGCAAATGAAAAAAGATATAATTTTAGATGGATTGCAAAAAACAACTTACATGAAAGATGACATGGAAGGTAAAATTGCAGTTAAAGAAGAAGTTAATATTGATTCACACCTAAAGCATAACAAAGAATTGCTAAATATGAATGATGGCTATTCTAAATCAAGAGATTTGAAAAGAGTAGCCAGTATTCCAACTATTGCTTTAAGTGTCTGGGCAAATGAGTATAATGGTGATAGTAATTGGTTTGGACTACCACCAGAAGTTCAAAAAAAAATATTAAAAGAAAAATTAAATAGCAGCGAATTTAGATATTTTAGAACTGCTGAAGGAAAATTATAATGGCACTAGCAACATATTCAGATTTAAAAACATCAATTGCTAACTGGTTAAATAGATCAGATTTAACATCAGAAATATCAGAAGATTTTATAGTTCTTACTGAAAAAGATTTTAATTCTAAATTAAGAATTAGAAAAATGAATGAAACAAATAGTTCTTTTACTATTGATTCTGAAACAGTAGCTTTACCAACTGGCTTTTTACAAGTAAGAGATTTTTATATTTTACAAGGTGGTACTAAGTATGCACTAAAATATATTACTCCTGCACAAATGGATCAAATAAAAGGTGGTTCAACATCTGGTATGCCAAGCACATTTACAATACTTGGAGATAATTTTAGATTTGCACCAAGTCCATCTGCATCTTACACAGGAGTTATTAATTACTTTAAAGAATTTGATGCCTTATCTGATTCTAATACAACTAATTATATTTTAACTAATCATCCAGCTATATATTTATATGGAGCATTATATCATGCTGCTAATTTTTTAGGTGGTATTGAACCAAGACAAGTTCAACAATGGCAACAAATGTATGCAACTGCTATGGAAAGACTTGAGAGAAATGATAGAGAAGATCAATATGGAAATGCACCATTACAACAAAGAGGTGATGTAACTGTTGCAGGTTCATTTAATGATAACTTTGTTGCAATAACAAATAACAACCAATAGGATAATAATGCAAATACCCTTTGGAGAGTGGCTACCTGACCAACCAGAACATAATAATCCTGGTGCGAATGTTGCTAACAATGTATATTTTGCAAGACAATCTTATAAACGATTTCCTTCATTAGTTAATTATTCAACAAATAATATTTCTACAGATAGTAGAGGAGCTGGTTCTTTTAGAGATAACTCTAATACTGTATTTAATTTTGTTGCAACGAATACAGACTTATATCAATTAGATGGTGGTGCTTTTACTTCAAGAAAAGGATCTTTAACTGGAAACAATGATGACTTTTGGACATTTACACAATTTGGAAATTATGTAATTGCAAGTAATGGTGTAGATGCACCTCAATACTATTTAATGGGTACATCAACTAACTTTGCAGATTTATCTAGTATTGTAACATCAGGAACATTACCAACATTTAGAGTAAGTGGTGTCATTAGAGATTTTTTAGTTACAGGAAATCATACAAATGCACAAAACAGAATTCAATGGTCAGGTATTAATGATATTGCAACTTGGGCTGCTGGAACTAAACAATCAGACTTGCAAGACCTTCCAGGTTCAGGTGGAGAAATAGTACATATAACTTCTGGAGAGATTGGTTATGTGTTTAGGCAAAACCAAATAATTCGTATGGACTATGTCGGTGGAGCAACAGTATTTAGATTGTCAGTAATTTCACCTAATAGAGGAGCTGTTTATGGAAGAACAGTTTGTCAAGATAATAGAAGGGTATTCTTTTATGCAGATGATGGATTTTTTGAAATCAATGGAGACCAAGTTATTTCAATTGGTGCAGAGAAAGTAAATAGATTTTTTGATGTAGATTTAAACAAAGCATTTAGTGATCGTATATGTGCTGCGGTAGATCCATTTAATCAATTAGCATTGTGGTTATATCCTTCTGCTAACAATACAGCAAACACTACAGGTATTTGCGATAAGATATTAATTTATAATTATGCTACACAAAAATGGAGTACAGCAGATGCAAGTGCTAGTACAATATTTTCTCAGTTTGTAGGAGCATACACAGTAGAGTTAATGGATATTATTTCTGAAAACTTAGACCAAATCAATATTGCATTAGATACAGATTTTTGGTCTGGTGGACAATTATTTTTAGGTGCTATTGATAGTGATTATAAAGCTGCTATTTTTTCTGGTACTGAAAATCAAGGAACAATAGAAACTAGAGAAATGGAGTTGTTTCAAGGACATAGAAGTAGTATAACTAATATTAGACCTATTATAGATGCAACATCATCTGTTACTGTAAAAAGTAGAGAAAGATTAGCAGATACACCTACAGAATCTTCATTATCTAGTATGGTTGCTAGTGGAGATAATCCTGTTAGGCAATCAGGTCGTTATTTTAGATTTAAAATAGTAACTCCAAGTGGATCAGTTTGGACTCATGCACAAGGAGTTGATATAATTGCTTCAAGAATTGGCTTGAGATGACAGACAAAACTGATATAGATAACGTTAGATATAGTTTCGAAACTCAAGAGTTCTTTCAAAGACAGATTGAAGAAGCAATTAATACATTAGTAAATGAAAAGAACCAAGAGAACAATAAAGCATACGCTTGGTTTATAGGAGATTAAAGTGGCAGGAATAAAAGATTACTCAACAACACAAATAAATAATTCAGATTTAAACGGCATCTCAGTTGCAGAAGGGATGTTACCATCTAACCTAAATAATGCCATTAGAGCATTAATGAAAAATACTAGAGAATGGTTTAATGATTCTCAATGGGTAGAGTATGGTGATGGAGATGCAGCTTATACAGCAGCTTATGCATCAGCAACTTCTTTTACAATAGCTGGTGTAGATGTAAGTGCAATCTACCATGAAGGTAGAAGAATTAAATTAATTGCTAGTACACCAGGTACAATTTTTGGAACAATTAGTTCGTCATCTTTTTCAACAAATACTACAGTTAATGTAACTTGGGATAGTGGTTCATTATCGAATGAAGCAATCTCAAATATTTATATTGGTGCTTTATCAAAAACAAATACATCTATTCCTGAAGGAGTTATATCAACTGTAACTTTAGCAGATGGTAGTGTTACTACAGTTAAGATTGCTGATAGTGCAGTTACTACTGCAAAGATAAATGATGCTGCTGTAACCAATGCTAAACTTGGTGCAGATTCTGTTAATGGTTCTAAGATTGCAGATGATAGTATAGATTCAGAACATTATGTTGATGGTTCAATAGACACAGCTCACATTGCAGACTCACAAATTACAACTGCTAAAATAGCAAACTCAAATGTAACTACTGCTAAAATTTTAGATGCTAATGTAACAACTGCAAAGATAGCTGATAGCAATGTAACTACAGCTAAGATAGCAGATTCAAATGTAACAACAGCTAAAATTGCTGCTGATGCAGTTGATGGAACTAAAATAGCTGACGATAGTATTAATAGTGAGCATTATGTAGATGGTAGTATTGATACAGCACATATTGCTGATTCTCAAATTACAACAGCTAAAGTAGCTGATGCAAATATTACTACTGCTAAAATTTTAGATGCTAATGTAACAACTGCAAAGATAGCTGATAGCAATATCACTACTGCTAAAATTAATAATGATGCTGTTACAATAGATAAAATTGCAGATGCAGTTATTGTAACTAATGCTGAAGCATCAGGTCATACACCAGATGATGTTACATTCTTAACTACATCAGCAAGTGATAGTTTATACTTTAGACAAGATAGCTCTGAAACAATTAACTCAGGTCAAACTTGGTCTGGTTCAGATTCTTTTATTGCAACTACTGCTGCTATTGATGATAGAATAGTTGATTTAGTAGATGATGTTGGAGGATTTTTCCCAATATCAAGTGAAACAAATTTTCCAAATACAAACCCAGATGTAAATGATGGTGCTGGTACAATTGTATCTATAAAAGAAATTGCAACTACAAGAACTCCAAGTGGAGGAACAGTTACTATTGCTGGTGGAACTGTTGGTGGATCTACTGTAACTATTACAGGATGTGGTTCTACAGTTTTAACTGCTGGATTTGGTGTATTAGTTGAAACATCAACTACATTAAATACTTATACTTTTCATAGATTAGTTCCAAAAGCAACTGAAGTAACAACTGTTGCTGCTATTTCATCTGACATTACGACTGTTGCAGGAATTAGTGCTGATGTAACAAGTGTTGCTGGAATATCTGCTGATGTTTCAAGTGTAGCTGCAATAGATACAGATGTAAGTTCGGTAGCAGCTATTGATACTAATGTTACAACTGCTGCAAACAATATTACAGATATAAATACATTTGCAGTTCGATATAGAATTGGTGCAACTAATCCAACAACTTCATTAGATGAAGGGGATTTATTTTTTAATACTACTGACAATGAACTAAAATTTTACAATGGTTCTGCTTGGTCAACCATTCAAGGCGGAATAGCAAATGTTGTTGATGACAGCTCACCTCAACTTGGTGGAAACCTAGACTTAAACTCAAACGATATTACAGGCACAGGAAACATTGATGTTACAGGTAGTTTAACTGTAGATGGTGGCACAATCAAACTAGATGGTAATTATCCAACAGGAACAAATAACGTTGCATTAGGAGACCAAGCATTATCAAGTGGAAGTTTATCTGGTGCTAGTAATACTGCTGTAGGTTCTTTATCTTTACTTTCAAATACAACAGGTGCGGATAATACAGCAATGGGTTTATGCTCATTAAGATTAAATACTACAGGTAATCAAAATACTGCTATTGGTAGAAAAGCCATGAGTAGTAATACTGAAGGTAGTAATAATACTGCTATTGGTAGACAAACTTTTGGTAGTAATACGACAGGTAATTGTAATACAGCTGTTGGTTCATTAGCTTTACTATCTAATACTACAGCATCCAACAACACAGCAGTTGGTTTTGAATCTTTACTTTCAAATACAACAGGTGCTTCTAATGTAGCTATTGGCTGTGGTGCTTTATGTACTAATACAGTAGGTAATGTTAATGTAGCAATAGGTGTAAAAGCTTTAAGCTGCAATGTTGACGGAGACCAAAACACAGCAGTAGGTACAAATGCTTTATTCTCTAATACAACTGCTTTTGATAATACAGCAGTTGGTCATCAAGCAATGTATTTTAACACAACAGGTGCAAATAATGTTGCTATGGGTAGAGATGCCTTACTTAACAATACTACAGCAAATTCGAATATAGCAATAGGAAAAAATTCTTTATGTGCTAACACCACAGGTGCCAATAATTTAGCATTAGGAACTAATGCTTTATCTCAAAACACAACAGCAGTAGGTAATACAGCATTAGGTTTTGTTTCTATGCGTTGTAATACAACAGGTGCAGACAATACAGCAATTGGTCAATATTCTTTAAATAAAAATACAACAGGTCTAAGAAATACTGCAACTGGTGTTTGTGTTTTAGCTTGTAACTTAACAGGTTGTGATAACGCAGGAGTTGGTTACAAAGCTTTATGTCTTAACACAACAGGAAAAAATAACACAGGAATCGGTAATTATGCTTTATTAAAAAATACTACAGCATGTAATAACACAGCAGTTGGTTATCAATCTTTAATATGTAATACGACAGGTTCAGAAAATACAGCTGTTGGTAGAGAAGCATTAAAATTAAATACTACAGGTGCGTCTAATACTGCTATGGGAGAAGAAGCACTTAAAAATAATACTACAGCTGAAAATAACACAGCAGTTGGTAGATGTGCTTTACATTTAAATACAACAGGAGGCTCTAACACAGCGTTGGGTAAAGATGCTTTATGTTCTAATTTAACAGGTGCTTTTAATACAGCAGTTGGAGAGGCTTCTTTATATAAAAATACAGCATCTAACAATACTGCTGTAGGATTTTATTCTTTAATATGTAATACGACAGGTACTAATAATAACTCTTTTGGAAAAGAATCTTTAGACGCTAACACTACAGGTAACTGCAATAGTGCATTTGGTAATGCTGCTTTAAGTTCTAACACAACAGCATCAAATAATTCTGCATTTGGTCATAGAGCATTACAACTTAATACTACAGGTGCAAACAATTCTGCATTTGGTTGTGGCTCACTTAATGCAAATACAACTGGTTCTTACAACATAGGTATAGGTGTACAAGCAGTTAGTAGTAACACTACAGGTTTATATAATATTGGTGTTGGTTATTTTGCTCTTAAATCAGAAGCCACTGGCAATGGAAATACTGCTATGGGTCATGCATCGCTTGAGGATAGTAATGGTGGTTATTGTAACTCTGCATACGGTTATGGTTCTGGTAGAAATATAACCACTGGTGATTATAACACATCATTAGGTGCTAATGCTTTAAGTGCTAATACAACAGCTTCAAATAACACAGCAGTTGGTTATAGAGCAATGGATAGTAACACCACAGGAACATTAAATGTTGCTTTAGGTAAAGATACTATGAGAAGCACTACTACCCAAACTGAAAACACAGCTATAGGTACTAATGCTCTCAATGGAAATACAGGAAATTATAACACAGGTGTTGGTTCTTCAGCTTTAGAAAATGTTACAGGAGATAATAACACTGCTGTTGGTAGAAGATCATTATATCTAAACACATCAGGTGCTAATAACTCAGCATTAGGTGTACATTCTCTATGTTTAAACACAACAGGTTTATCTAACACATCAATTGGTGCTTCATCACTTCTTGCTAATACAACAGGTAATTGTAACACAAGTTTAGGTCACAATTCTTTAAGATGTAACACCACAGGTGGTAATAATGTTGCTTTAGGTTTTTGTGCTTTATATTGTAATACTATACAAACTCAATCTGTTGCTGTTGGTGCAAATGCTTTATCTAAAAATCAAGGCAATCATAACGTTGCAGTTGGTTCTGCTTCAATGATTAATAACACTACAGGTTGTTGTAATGCATCAGTGGGTACTTGTTCTATGGTAGCTAATACCACAGGTCGCTTTAATGTATCAATGGGTTGGAGAAGTTTAAGATGTAATACAACAGGTTCTTCAAACACAGCTTTAGGTTATCAAGCTTTATTTAATAATACAGGTGGTAATAACACCGCTTTAGGTCAATCATCTGGTTTAAATGTAACATCAGGTTCAAACTTAACTCTGTTAGGTAATAACGCACAACCATCATCTGCAACAGCTACCAATGAGATTACACTTGGAGATGCTAATGTAACAAGTGTTAGAATGGGTAATGGAGATGTTATTTATCCATCTGCTGGTGGTGGTGCTAACACTCCAAACTTTTTAGTATTTAGAAGTGGAAATCAATCCGTTTCTTTAAACACAACAACTAAAGTACAATTTGATTCTGAAACTTATGATACTGCTAGTGCGTATGATAATTCTTCAAATTATAGATTTACACCTCAAACAGCTGGAAAGTATCATTTATATTCAAATGTTTATTTAGCAAATGGATCAAATGCTAATAATACTGAATATACAATTAGAATTTATAAAAATGGAAGTGCAATAGCTATTTCGCATTTAGATCATAGAACTGGTGGAATTGGTTACCAACAATCTATACCAATAGCAATTGTTGCAGAAGCAAATGGTTCAAGTGATTATTTTGAAGTTTTTATTTATGGTAATTGGACTGGTGGATCAATAAATGCTACATCAAGCAGTTTTTTTGGTGGATACAAAATTATAGAATAGGAGAAAAAAATTATGGCACAACTAAGTACAAAAATAAAAGAATACTGCAAAGCTAACTCTGTTAATGAAATAGATTTTTCTGAAGATGTTATTTTGCAAGATGATGGTCAAGGTGCGTATATAGCTGAATGGAATTTAGATATTGCTAAACCAACTGACACACAACTAGCAACATACGAAACAGCTGCAAATATTACTGAAAGTAATGCAACAGTAGATGCTACAAGAAGAAATGAATATGGAGATATAGGTTCACAATTAGATGAAATCTACCATGACATTGATGCTTGGAAAGCAAGAATACAAGGAATTAAAAATAATAATCCTAAACAATAAAATAATGAATACATACATAGTAGAGGGTGGCATAGGAAAATGCACAGCTTTTACCTCTTTAATCCCAAAGCTAAAAGAAAAATCAAAAGTTCAAATATACACACCTTACATAGATTGTTTTGCAAATAACCCAGATGTAAAACTTGTTCTTGAACAAACATTACCTTTGCAAGACCAAAGAATAATGGCATCTGATAATATTTATTATTGCGAACCTTACAAATCTAATTTTCAATTTGGTAAGCAACACATTATAGAAAGTTATTGTGAACATCATGGAGTAAAATTTGATAAATCTATGACACCTAAATTATATACAGAACAACATAAAGCATCTGTTAATAAATGGTTAGGAGATAATAATATTGGTAAATATATTTTAATTCAATTTTCTGGTGGACAACCTCAAGCTGGTTTTAATGCTAATAACCAATACACAAATATTAATCCAAATAGAAACTATCAACCATTTCTTGCTCAACAAGTTATAAATATTTTAAAAGAAGAATATAAAGATACAACGATTATTGATTGTACTTTACCAAATGAACCAGCATATATGAATACAATTAAATGTGATTTGCATTGGTCACAAATACATGAAATGTTAAAAGGTGCAGAGGGGTTTATTAGTATTGATAGTTGCTTACAACATTTCTCAGCATCAGCAGAAAAGCATGGAGTAGTTATTTGGGGTTCAACTAGATGGACACAATTTGGTTATTCTCACAATAAAAACCTACAATTCCACATGACAGATAAGTGGGAAGAAGACAAATTCATTGATAGTGACCCTAGAAACAACATGGTTGAACCTAAATTAATTATTGATGAATTTAAAAAACTTGATAAAAATAAACCAGTTGCAGTTGCAACAATTTAAATAATAAGGAGACAATTATGAGTGATGAAACAAGAAATGCAGAACAATTAGCACAAGACTATACAGCTATGGGTCATTCTGTAGATTTAATTAATGCTATCATTGATGGAACGCAGATGGCAGATGAATCTACTGAAGATAAACAAGATGCTGTAAGAAGAAACAAAGAACATCTTGAGTTAATGGTTGCTAAAGAAGATTGGGGAAGTGAAGATATGACTTCTGCAAACTCTGCAATCGCATCAGCTACAACATACTTAGGATAATTTATGAACTTTAAGTTTGATGAAAAAGATTATGATAGCGATAAGCTATCAAATAATGGTAAATTATATTTAGGTAAGTTGCAAAATATAACTTCTAAAGAACAACAATTATCTTTAGAGTTTCAAGATTTAAATATTTTAAAAGCTAAATATACTGAGCTGTTAAAAGCTGAACTTCCTAAAGATGAGGAAGTAAAAAAGGATAATGGCTAATATTTATAAAAACGCAGGTTTTAGTTTAACTACAACTACTAAAACTGATGTTTATACTTGTCCTACAAATAGAACAGCTATAATAAAAACTATACAGACTACCAATCATGGTGGAAGTAATGTAGATACAATAGGTTATTTTTATGACAGTAGTGCTACAACAGAATACGAAATAGCTCATCATACTTTAGGATCTAAGGATTCTATTAATTTTATTGATGGAACTTTAGTATTAGAGTCTGGTGATATACTTAGATTAGAAGCTAGTGTAGCAGATAGTATAGCTGGAGCTGTTAGTTATTTAGAAATATTTGACGAAAAGAGTGCTTAATTATATATTGTTATTAAGCATTTTTTAATGTATTTATGAACTTAGTACGAATACCAATTCAAGAACTTGATAAAGTTTGGAGTATGATTGAAAAGGATATTAAATCAGCTCTTGCATATTCAAGTCAACTTACCGATTCAGATTTTGTCTTTGACCTTGCTAAAGAAGGAAAATTCCAAATTTGGGTATTATGGGATAAAGAACAAAAAAAGACTGAGCAAAAGTATTTTGGTGTCGTAGTTACTGAATTGATAAAAAGAAAATTTGGTAAAGTTTGTCATATCTATATTATGACTGGCAGACAAAGACACAAGTGGCAACACTTAATTAGTGAAGTAGAAAATTTTGCTAAAGAAGAAGGTTGCAAAATGATGGAACTGATTGCTAGACCAGGTTGGCAAAGAGTTTTAAACATCTTTGATTACAAAAGAACCCATGTAGTCTTAGAAAAAAAAATTAAACAAGAGGAGTAAAAATGAGTTTTGGAGGAGGATCAAGTGGAGGAACTACCACATCACAAGTTACACCTTATGCACCAGCTGAACCAGCTTTAGGTCAAATATTATCAGAAGCAGGACAGATTTATGGTCAAGGTGTAGGAGCAACAGGATATGTAGCACCAACTCAACAAACTTTAACAGGACTTGCAGGACAAGAAGCATTAGGTACAGCTGCTCAACAACAAATGGCAGCAACACTTGGTGGTAATTATTTAAATCCTTTTTTATCTCCACTAATTCAAAAGACAGCAGCAGATATTTCAACAGGGGTTCAATCACAATTTAGTGGTGCAGGAAGAACTCCAACAAGTCCAATGGCACAACAACAAGCATTAAGTCAAGTAGCTCAAGCTGCACTACCTTTAGCATTTCAAGAATATGGAACTGAAAGAGGCAGACAGTTAGGTCTTGCAACACAGATTCCAAGTTTAGTTCAAACAGGAGCTCAATTAGAAAATCTTCAAAGACAACAACAGTTAGCTCCAACACAAGCATTACAACAATATGCTAGTTTTGTTAATCCTATAGCAACTGGATTACCAGCAACAATAGGTTCATCATCAGTACAAGCTAATCCATTTTCAACTGCACTAGGAGGTGCTATTTTAGGATCAAGTGTACCAGGAGTAGGTGCATTAGTTGGTGGTGGTTTAGGATTATTAGGAGGACTATTATAATGAATAAAATAAGAAAATTAATTTACGATATTAAGACAGACATAGATAATAATACCTCAAAGTATATTATTATTCTTGGTGTACTATTTGTAATTTCAATAATTTCATAAGGAGTTTATATGAGTTCAGGTGCAGGTGGAGGATCTGGTGGTGGAAATGGTGGCGGATCATCCACTAAACCTTCTGCTCCTCCAGGTGGCGGAGCTACATCATTAGGTTCAGGTAGAGATTATTCTCCTCCTTCATCTCCTATTGGAGGTGGCGGTGGCGGTGGTGGTAGAGATTACTCACCCCCAACTGTTGTTGCACCTGTAGTTTCAACTCCACAAGAAACCTATGATACAGGACAAGCATATCAAGAAGCTATAGAAAAAATATATTCAGAACCTGTTGTTGCACCTATAGTATCAACTCCACCTGTTGCACCCCCATCAATATTAAATCAAATACCACCTGGAGGGTATGAAGCTGTAGGTAAACCTTATGTAGAAGATTCAGAAAATCTTATTGATCCTGGTTTTGTTAGAGCTTTAGATGAACAAGCAACAAGACAATCAGATCCTGTTTTTGGTGATCCTGATCCATATATTGATACTCCTATTGAAGAAAGAGATACTATTACAAGTTTTCTTGATAATTATGCAGCAAATGTAAAATCTAATCCTTTTGAATTAGGTTTAATTGGTGCATTAAAAACTATGTATCAAACTGGTCAAGCAAGAGAAATGATGAGAGGTACACCAGGTTATGAATTTTTAGATCGTTCAAGTACAGGAGATTCTACTACTCCTATAGGAGGAGGAGGTGATAGAGATACCACTACAACAACTGAACCAACTACAACTGCACCTACTACAACTTTACCACCATCTATGGTAAATCAATATTTTGCTAATATGGGAGATATGGGAAATGCTTTAAGTTCTCAATTGCAAACAGATTATAATAATGCTAAAAATAGTATTAATAGCATTTTGGGTATTACACCCCCAAGTCAGCAATTTGGCTATTCTGCTGATCCCTATGGCGGTCTAATGGCTAGTAATTTAACAACCAACCCATATAATATAGATTATTTAAGGAGATTAGGATTAATATAATGATTGAGGATTTAAAAAGAAGATATGCAAAATTACAAGGTTTACTAAATACACCTGCTAATCAAGGTGGTGGACTATTAGGAAATATACCTCAAGGTGCTTTATTAGGTTCTGCAATATTTGGTCAAGGTATTCAAGGTAAAGATCCTTTTTCTGCATTACTTCCTGCCGTAGCTCAAACAGCTCAATTACAAAAATATATGACTCCTAAAGATACAAGAGTTCCCCTACAAAAACTTGCAGAAAGTATGGGATTAAAAGTAGGATCACCAGAATATAATCAATTTATAAGAGCATCTAGTGCAAAAACAGGAGAAGGATTTTCTGCTTTGAATGTTAAAAATATAGATAAAGGAAATAAATTAAAAAGTAGTTTTGGTGTTTTATCACAACAAATACCTGATCTTATAAAAAGAGTAAATGAATCTGAAACTGGTTTTGCAGGAAATGTAGTTTCTGGATTAAATGTATTAGGAGATCAAGCAGAACAATTTAAAAATATAATTAGTGTTGATAGTAATTTTAGTAAAAAAGCTGGTAAAGAAATAGATGATTATTTAAAAACAAAAGGAATAACTAAAAAAGCTCAAAATTATGCTTCTGTTAGATCCTCAATAATGAATGTAGCATATACATTGGCAAGTATTGCTGAACCAGGAAATCCAAAATATTCTGAAGGTGATATTAAAAGACAACTTGATAGAATTGGTTGGGGTGGCTCAAGAGATCAAATTACTGCTGGACTAACTCAAATTCTTAAAGATGAATTTATAAATGCAGAATCTAAATTTAATGTACTATCACCTAACCAAGAATTTGGTTATAATATTAACGATATATTAAGTGGAGGAACTTCAATGAATGATGGATTTAATGCTGGAACAGGTTCAGATTCAATTAATAATGATCCATTTGGTATAAGAAAAAAAAGAAAATGAATTTAAAAGAATTCAGAAAACAATATCCTCAATATAATGATATTCCTGATTTAGAATTAGCAGATTCTTTATATAAAAAACATTATACAGATATTAATAAACAAGATTATTATAAAGAACTTTTTCCCAATATTGCAGAAAAAAAACAAATTAAAGTAGAAACAACTTTATCTCCTGAAATAGATGGAATTATTTCACCTGATGATGATCTTTTAAATCAACAAAGATTACAAAATATTAATTATGCTCCATCTATAAAAGATATAGCAATTGAAAATGATATTGGTACAGAAACAGGAGCTTCTGCAAATGCAAGATTTGCTCAATCATTAGGATATGATGATAAAAATAAAGCTCTTGCTATTAAAAATGTTTTATCAGATTTATATAAACAAGATATAACTGTCAGAACAGGAACTAATACTGGTGAATTAGAATTTTTAAATCCTAAAACTAAAAAATTTGAACTAGTTAATAAACCTGGTGTTGATCTTGGAGATTTTACTGGTCAAGGTGGTAATGCTATGGTTATTTTGCCAGACTTGGCAGCTACTATTGCTGGAACTGTTTATTCTGGAGGTAATTTACCAGCAGGTATTGCTTCTGGAGCTTTTACCGCTGGTGTTATGGAATATTCAAAATATCAATTAGGTAAAACTCTTTATGGAATTAACAAAGATGTATCTAACGAAGATTTATTAAACAGAGCATTTGTTGCTGCTGGTGTTTCTGGTGGATCAGCAATTTTAGGTGTTGGTGCTGCTAAAGTAATTAAATCAACTACTAATTTAATTAAAGGAAGATTTCTTCAAGGTAATGATGTTGCTGTTTCAAAAGTGGAAGATGATATTTTAAAAGCTGATGTTGTTGCTGACAGAATTAATAATGCCTTAGATGGTGCAAAGATTAAATCAAATCTTAAATTTACTTTAGGACAAGCAGCAAATGATGCAGATATGTTGGCTGCTCAAGAGTCTTTTGAAAATATTAATAAACTTGGTTATATGAATGAATTTAGAACATTTAATCAAAATCAAGCTCAAGCATTAAATGATTATTATGGATTTTTAAAATCAGGTTTTGGAACAAATACAAAAGGTGCATCGGAATTTGAAGCTGGTAGTTTAATACAAGAAGTAATTAAAAAACAAAACCAACCAGTAATAAAAGATTTAATAAAAAAACAAGCTGATGCAGAAGATATTTTAGATAGAGCAATAATTACATTACCAGATGGTAGTTTAAAAGAAACTGGTGTTGCCATAAGATCATCAATTGCAGAGGCATCAAATCTTTATAAAGAAAATGTAGCTATGGCTGCTGATAAATTGGCGGTTGCTGCAAATATTAAAAATGTAAGTACAGATATTATATTTGATACTGTGGAAAGTCTTAGTAAAGAAGCTAAGAATAATTTATTAAAAATACCAGACACTAAAAATATTTTTAACAAAGAATTACTAAAAGAAGGAAATGTTAATCCAGAAGTTTTAAGAAATACAAAATCTACTTTACAATCTTTAATAAGAGATAAAGTGGAGGGTAAACCTGCTGGTGAAACTCCAGAAGTTAGAACATTACAAACTATAATTTCTTCTATTAATAAACAATTACAAAAATCTGCACCAAAAGAATATACAGATGCTTTAGATGAATTTAATACATTAGTTGTTAATAATAAAAAATTATTAGATAATGAATTAATATCTAAAATAACTAAAGAAGATAATAATTTAAAAATATTTGGTGATGAAGATTTATTTCGTTTATCATTTAAAAAAGGTTTAAAATCAGATGTGTATGCTAAACAAATGTATGATGTAATTAAAAACTCACCTGATGCTATGAAAGCCTATAGAAATTCAATTAATGATTTTTACAAATTCAAAGTAATTAAAAATGGAAAAATAAATAAAAATGCACATGAATCTTTTTTAATAGATTATAAATCTCCATTAAAATTATTTTTTGATGAAATTGATTTTAAAAAAATATCTAAATTAGGTGGTTTTCAAAAAGCAGTAGATGATGCAACAATAAAAAGAAATAATACTATTAAAGAAATAGAAAAATCTTTTGCTGGTAAATTAGAAAGACTAACTCCAGGAGAATTAGTAAATAAAATTTATAAAGCAAATAATATTGATGAAATAAGACGACTTAAAAATATACTTTCTAAAGATCCTGAGGTTTACCAAGCATTTCAAAGAAGTGTATTGACCGATCTAAATGAAAGTGTTTTAAAATCATCTGATAGACTTGGTATGAAAATATTAGATGCTTTATCATTTGATAAATATCTATATGGAGCTGGAGAAAGAGGATATAGAGTTGCTTTAAAAGAAATATTTGGAGATAATTTTGTAGGAAATTTAGATACTTTAAATAAAGCATTACAAATTAGTTCAAGACGACAACCACCAAAAAGTATGGGTGTTTTTGGTAGTGCTTTTTCAGATATTATTAGAGCAAGATTAGGTCAGTTTACTTTGTCTGGAAGATTATTTACAGCATCAAGAAGAATTTATGCAAAAGCAGCTGAAAGAGTTATGGCAAATGCTTTACTTAATCCTGCTACTTTAAAAGAATTAATTAGTTTACGAAATTTTAAACCAAACACAAAAGAAGCTATTGCTATTTTATCTAAGTTAGATGGTTCAATATTTATAAAAGACAATTTTCAAGAATCAAAACCATTTACTGCAATAGCAGATACTGTTTTTGGAGATGCAAGAAACGATTAATTATGCCAAAAAAATCAGCAACAGAAGTAAAGATAGATTTTTTAGTTAAAGAGGTGAAAGAACTCAAAGATGAAACTAAATCTTTAAGAGCAGACATTAACAAGGGAAAAGGTGCTATTTGGATATTAATAGCTTTAGCAGGGATAATAACAAGCGGTTACAATTATTTTATAAAATAATACCTTGCCATCAGATAAAAAAATAATCTCTGACAGACAAAAGAAAACATCAATAAAAGGAACTGTAGGCGAATATGAAGCTATCGCAAAGCTGACTAGACAAGGCTATTATGTAGCCAAATCAGTAGATCCTGCTTGTCCTTTTGATATTGTTATCGTTGATAAAAATGGTAAAATAGAACTCATAGATATAAAAACAATTACCTATTATAAGACTTTAAGAGGTAAAAATCTAAAAGATAAGCCTAAAGGCTCATATAAAATTCATAGAAGTCCTACAAAACAACAGAAGAAGTTAGGCATAAAATTAATGATGGTAGATTATGATTGATAATATTATTTATAGATTGTTCGGAATGATAGATAGATTTTTTGGTTATCTATTTGATAAGTTTATATCTGACGATCCAAGACTTAAAAAGAAAAAGAAAAAAAAATGAGAGATACCAAAGTATTAGAATCTTTTAAAAAACTTACAGAAAAGAAATTAAAAGAGATGAATATATTTAAGAACCTTAAAAAGGAAGTAGAACATGGTGCTAATGGTACTCAGGACTATGTAATTAAAAAAGGTATTAACAAAGGCAAAGTAGCTAAATAATTTATGAGGATAAATATGAACTATTACTTTACAGGTATGTTAATTTTAG
>WLWG01001600.1_pt1 | contig 19774 bp, 22 predicted proteins | sample 6712871 | NCBI WGS metagenome assembly WLWG01 (sample SAMN12718693, study PRJNA515312) | sponge metagenome | isolation source: marine sponge | host: Mycale hentscheli | place: New Zealand: South Island, Marlborough, Capsize Point | collected 2003-05-01
AGGTAGTAGACGTTTTACTACCAAAATTGCTTAAATAAGCTATGTATACCAACAAAAAGTTGTCTTGGTAGTAAGGTAGTAGACATTTCTCATCTTTTTTCAAAAATATTTTTTTCAAAAAAAGTTTAAAACCTATTAGGGGCAATCCCTGATGCCTGATTCCTGCCACATTATTCATGATTTTTGGCTAATTTACTACGTTTTTCGTAATATAGGTCAACTCTTCTTAACCATTCCCACATAAACTTCTGAAACTCGAGTCCTGATACAGTGAATTTTTGAAAGTAATTATCTTTAGTGCACATTAGAATCGTTCCAGACTGTATCTTGGTCCCATACACTTGATTGTGAGCTGTTGCATATGCTGCAAGTTGTAAAAAATAGTCATCGATCCATTCTCTTCTTTTAGGCTTGTTCGATTGTTTAAAGTCCATTATACTTTCACGCCCTTCATAAACACCTGCTAAATCTGATGCACCTGCATATAGACCTGGATAGTGTAAACAAATCTCAGTACCCCATATTTCCTCCATATAGCCCTTCAGACCCTCATCTATTATAATTTGGGCCATCTTATCAGCCTGCTGCCCCAAATCAGTCAAATCCATGTGTCTTTCGTCCAGTAAATAGCATTCAATTAGCTTATGCATGATTGATCCACGATTGGCTGCTTCATTTTTAATATTCTCAGCAGACTGGGCTCCGACTCTTTGTTTCCATTTATCTAAACTTGCCTTTTTTTCGTCACTTTGTGTAGCCTGCAGTATAGTTGTAACAGATGGTAATTTTTCATCACTAATCAAATAATGACGCTCACCTTCTATAGCCTCTCTTATAGTTTGAGGGTATTTAAACTTTTTATTCCAAATCAATTGACTGTCTCCTTTTCTTTTAAACCATGATATATTTCATACCAGGCCTTACAATGTTCGTTCATACATTCATACATACTAACAATTAAATACTGTTCATCATCCTCTGTATCAAAGTCGTTGTTCCATCTTAGATCATCACCACAATGAAAACACTTCATATATTAAACCACTCCATTTCTTTTATTTTTAAAAATCTCTCTGTATGAGATATTCTATTTCCCTTACTACCTCTATGGCAATTTTTTTTATTAGTTGTCCACTCTAGATTTTCTGGTCTGTAATCTAATTTGTTTTCATTAATATGATGTACAATGGTATTATCTTTACTAGGATTAGGAATCATACATAATGCAACGACTCTGTGAATAGGATTCCAAAACTGTAGTTTTTGTTTAGTGTATTTATTTTTTGATTTTTTATATCCAACAAAAGAAGAACCTTCCTTATTTAATCTTATAGTAGGGTAATAACTTCTATCGGGGGTAGCTGATTGAAATTTTCTACACCAAACATTATTTATTTTAAAATGACTTATTACAAAAGGCCATATTAATTCTCTAAAAATACCAATGTTTATATTTTTATTTACATTATTAAAATAATGTGGACCACCGGTTTTAAAAAAATAATAAGTATCTTTTTCAATTCCTTCAATATGATTTTCTACTTTTATACCATCATCTAAATTAAAAGAATTTATGAGTCTATTAAAATCCAAAGACAGAAAAGAAATTAACAAATGGAAGGATAAAAATTCTTATAGAACTAATTATTATTACGGAATTAATTACACAAAAGATACAGAGGTAATTTATGATTTATCATTCTGTATTGATAAAAATTATCCTCATGATAGAAAATATAAAGATTTTGGAAATTCTAATGGAAAATATATTGTAATGGATTTTATGAAATATATAGACCCTGAAAACTCTTCTGATAGTAGAGTAACATGGAAAAACATGAAAAAGAAAAAAGAATTTTTTGAACTTTATTCAGATAATACTAAAATATATAGAAAACCTGAAACAGTTGAGGAAAGACAACACAGATATGACACACAATTAGCAGGTTGTAAATGTCCTTATTAATTTTTAATTAATACTTGGAATTTATCATGATTTATTCCAAAATTTTCATAACTAAAATGACCTTCATTTTTATTTAATTCTTTTATTTCAAATCCTTCTTCTTTAATCATTTTTATAAATGTTTTTTCATCAAAAGTGTTTATATCAATAAAACTACATCCATCCCTATTACTTTCATAAATAGGAATTTGTAAATGTGCCGTTCCTCCTTTTTTTAAAACTTTATTAATATATTTTAATGCCTCTCTTGCTTCATGTTTTTTCAAATGTATGAAAACAGTAAAAGAAAAAACTATATCAAATTCTTCTTTTAAATCCTGTAATTCAAAAACTTTTAAATTTTGTTCTTTACATGACTTAACAAAATCAGGAACTATATCAACGCCCCATGAATCAAATTCTCTCAAATGTTTTAAGATTCTTCCATTTCCACAACCAAACTCCAAAATTTTTTTATCATAAGGAAAATTTAATTCACCTATGATATTATAAGCATCTACAAAACCACTAATGAAATAATCTCTTTCATTTTTTCCAGTAGGATGAATTGCCTCATCAGGAGTTATTTTTTTATTTTCTTCTTTATCCATCCAGTCTAACCATGTATCTATTTTAGGTGTTTTTAGTGGTCTAATTCTACATATAATACCCTCATGACCGTTTTTTAATCCTTCACTTCCACAATTAATATTTTTAGTTAATCCAATATATTTTTCTTTAACCAAAATATCTTTTTTAATATATTCTTTAACAATTCTTTCAACTCCTTCCCATACTCCAAAATCATCAAATACAATATATCTAACCCCTTTTAATCTTAATGTATTTTCAATATCTTTTTTACATCCTTCAAATGTATGGTCTGAGTCTATAAAAACTATATCAATATTATTAAAAACCCATTTATCTTGATATATATCAAAATTTAAATATTCTACATTAGAAAATTTATTATGTTCTCTACAATATTTTAAATGTTCTTCATTATTTTCCAAACTAATAACCTTATTAAAATGCTTTCCTAAAAATTGAGTTGTATAACCTTTATAAGAACCAATTTCTAAAATATTCATAGTTTTAGATTCTAATCCAAGACTATTAAAAAACTTTTTCATATCGTTTCTAAATTTCTTTGAAACGGTGAAACAATCATCATTAATATCCATATATATTTATAGAAGAAAATTATTTTGAAAAATACACATAAAATTTTTCATCATTTCTCTTTGTTCTATATATTTCTTTTCTGCCATTTCATAATAATGATTACACCATAATAAATATGTTGGAGTATTATCTAATAATTTAATACATTCTATATAATCTTTAACTTCTTCTAATGTTGCGTCCTCTTCATGGTCGTGACTATAACATCTCGGTGTATCTCCATATAACGCCATTTTTCCTAAATTTCCATACGCCCATGACATTTTTGAAACAATAACAGGAATTCCACACGAAATCGCTTCAACTGCCACCATTCCATAAGTTTCATGACTTCTTGAAGGTTGAATTATTAATCTTGATTTTCTATATATTTCTATCATTTTGTCGTATGTTTGATTTTCTAAAACAAATACATTAGGAAGTTTTCTAAATTGTTCTATATATTCTGTTTGTAAATCATGAAAATAACCACCTTTAACAACTAAAAATTTTTTATCTTTAAAATATTCACATAATCTTAAAAATACATCCGCCCCTTTTCTTCTTATTGGATTTATAAAAGTTATATAATCACGGTCTTTAACATTTAAAAATTCATCTTTATAATAATTAAAATCTGTATATGGATTTATAACAGTATAATTATTATTTGTATTATTTCCTATTTGATATTTATTTAACATATCATAACAATTATAAATTACATATACATTTGGATTTTTAGTATATTTAAAATATGCCTTAATATGGTTATGAATAATAAAAATTACTTTCTTATTTTTTAATAAACAATAATCAAGGGTTTTCGGTGCTTCGTCTAATTGTGTTACTACTAAATCAACATCATCAATATATTTTAAATAATCCCTTTCATCTGTTCTATGAACTTTAATATTATCATATAATTTAGATTCTATTTTATGATGATTAGGACAAAGAACAGAAATTTCAACTTTCTCTTCTAATTGTGATTTCAATTCACTTAAAAAAAAATGGAGATATGTTTCTCCTCCTCCTCTGGTTATATCTGCGTAACTTTTTACAATAGATAAAATTTTCATTTTTTATATATATATAATAAATATAAAAAATTTAAATAAAAAAACTTATTAAATTATGACATTATACATATTGGCGGTTACTCCTGTTCCTCCAAATTCTCTACATGTTTCTAAAAATTGAAATTGAATAGGATTAAATATATTATCTATATCTTCTCTATCTTCTATTTCACCTTCCTCAACTAATTCTTTGAATTCTTTTTTAGTAAGTTCTTTAAGATTAGCATTTTTTAATATTTCATTAACTTTATTAAATCCCATTTTTTTCCACATGTGTTCTGTTAAAATAGTTGAATCAGGTTTTTCTCTTTTTTCAGTTAATTGAGGACTAATAAAATTTAATTCAAATAATTTTTGAGATTTATTTTTATCTTTCCATTTGTTTAATTCTATAATAGTATGAAATAAGAAATTATAATAAAATTTAGAATCTTTACCGCCTACTTTTCCTCCATATCTACCACCTTTACTAAAAGGAGGGTTAAGGAAAATTAAATCATAATCATGTAAATTCTTAATATTAAAATAATCTTTATTTTCTACATTTACAGAAGGATTAAATTTCTTAATCATTTTAACAAAATCTTTATTCATTTCATTAGCGGTTATATTAGCATCTTTATTAAGTTTTCTAACATAATGAACGACTGAACCTAATCCTGCCGTTCCCTCCAAAAAATTAACTGTTTGCTTAAAAGTTTTTTCATATACTTTTAAACATGATTCAGGAGTAGGAAAAAAATCATCTAAATGCTGACCTTTAAAAACACTATCAATTTCTTCTGTTGTAAAATCAAAATTCTTTTTTAAATTATTCATACCCCTTTTTGAACCTTTTAAAATTTGGTTTAAATCATTATAGAATAACTCACTTTTACTATTTTCTTTTTTTGGTTCTGGTTTTGGTTCTGGTTCTGGTTCTGGTTCTGGTTCTGGTTTTGTTTTTTCATCCGTAGTTTTAGACTTTGCGGTCTTACCTTTTAAATTAGTTGCTCCATCTCCTATTAAATCATATAAAATTTGACTGGCGTTTGAGTTACTTCTTCCAATACCTTTATAAAAATCTTTAAGTTCTTTATTACTTTGAAATTTATCAATTAATTTTTTTGTTAATACACTTGTAAAACCTCTAATAACATTTCTTACCCTTGTTCTGTTAAATCCTCCTTTATCATCTTTTATTTCCTTTAATAATTTGTTTCCTAATTCATTAGGAGGTAAATCAGGATGTTTTAACCTATATTCTAAATGGAGGAAAGTCCATATACAACAAAATCCACCTGTATCTTTTACACCATCAACTTTTTCTTTTTTTTGTTCTTTTGTTCCGTCAAATGTTTGAAGTCCTAATTTTGCTTTTGGATTTTTATAGGTGTTTTTATATCTTGGTCTTAATTCATCCGCCACCGCTTTTGGAAGTCTGGGACATGTTTCAGTAGATTCAACAAATTTCCAATCTTCTCCTGATTCTTTACTGAAATAATCCGCCACTTTTTTTAAAGCACTATTAAATAAATTATTACTTGTTCCATGAGGTTCATAATGTTCTATGGTTTTAGTTTTATTATTAATAATTAAAGCGTTTGCGTGACCTGTTTTATATAATAAAATTGCCATAACATCTTTTCCACCTTTAAAACATTCAACAGATTGATTATAAATCTTCTCTATTGTGGATTGTTTTCTAACTTCTTCAAGGTTAATAATGGATGATTTATCTAATTTTTTATTCATCATAAAAACACAATCATTATTACTTCTATTTAAAACCTCTATATATAAAAATAAAGACATGTTTCTATAACATTCAAAATTAATAGGTTCATTTCTTTCATATTTTTTTAATTCATCTATTAAATCATCTAAATTATTCTCTATTTTTTTATTAACTGTTTTTGGTTCTGGTTCTGGTTCTGGTTCTGGTTCTGGTTCTGGTTTTGGTTCTGGTTCTGGTTTTGGTTCTGGTTTTGGTTCTTCTGGTTTTGGTTCTGGTTCTGATGGAAAAATATCAGCGTTGTTTATGACATAAAGAACAGAAGGCATATTTTTAACATGTTCTAAAAGTTTTAATGAAGATACAGCACTATTTAAATATTTATCTTGAATTCTTCCTTTTCTTTTTCCAGTCTTTACAATAAAGTCAGGATTATTTTGAAATAATAATTCTAAATCTGCTATTACATCTATATCAGCGTAAAGGTTTGTTAATGCTTCATTTTTTTCGTCTTTATTTCCTTTACTCTTAAATAATTTAATTAATTTTTTATAATTATTTTCTTTTTTTGGTTTTGGTTTTGGTTTAGGTTTATCTGGTTTAGGTTTTTTAGGTTTGGGTTCTGGTTTCTTTCTTTGTTTTTTGTCAGGCATTTCATATATCATGTTTCCGTTTTCAGTCTTAATATGGAATTCTGGATTTTTCCCTTCAAATTCTTTAATATCTACTTTTTTATGGTCTTGTAATAGTTTAATTAAGTCATCTCTTTTTAGTTTAGAGTAACCGCTTATTTTTACTAATTTATTAAAATTAGATATTGATTTTCTAATTTCTCCTACTGAATAATCAGAAAGTTTTGTCATTATTATTAATAGAGAAAAAAAAATAAAAATATACATTATATATAATGGATTTAACTTTATTAAGTGCTGGGTTTATAGGTTTTAGTTCAGGCGTGGGTTTTTGTATGGTATTAAAATTATTAAATTATTTATGTTGTTAATATATATATGGATAAAAAAGAGTTATACAAACCTTTTATTAGTAAAGCAAAAAATAAAAAATATTCTGTTTATGTCATGAGAGATGGTAAGAAAAAATTAATTAATTTTGGTGACAGTAGATACGAACAATTTTTTGATAAATTAGGACATTATAAAAAATTAAATCATGGAGATAAAAAAAGAAAAGATTTATATTATAAAAGACACGGTCAAACAAATGATAAAAATAGTGCTAAATATTGGAGTCATAAAATATTATGGTAATTTATTTTGAAGGATAATATTTAAGAGTTTTCCAAAAGACTCTTCCTTCCATATCTTTTAATTTTTTATTAGTTAATGATAATAAATCTTTTTTTGAATGTAATTCTAATAATTCTGGAAGTGTAATAGGTGTTTGTTTATTTACTCTAACAAAAGGACGACATACTTTATTTTTTTTATTATCTTCTCCACATTCAATTTTTTTTCCACTTGTTAAAAATGGTTTTACTTGAATCCATTTTTCTTTATTCCATCTTGAAACCCCTTCCTTTTCTTTTTTACCTTTATATTTTCCACCCATTTCCTTATAAACTTTTTGGATATACATACTTCTATATGCTGAATGTTTTTTATAAACTTCTTTTCCTTTTTCAACTGCCTTTTTATATATGTCAGGATTTAAAATATTTTCATTCATATTATTATATAGTAAGAAAAAATTATCTAATATAATATTATATGAGAACTGAAAAAATGCCTATTATGAAATCAAAACCTTGTAACTGTGGTTGTAAAAATGGTAGTTATGGAAGTTTTAAGAGTTATGTTAAAGAGGTTATTACAAAACCTAAACCTGAAAGAAAAAAACCAAAAAAAAAACAGAGTCAAATTTTCTATAAGAAAAAATAATCTATATATATATATATTAAAATGGTGAGAAGTGAAGCATTAATTAAAGCACAAAAAAAATACTATGAGCGTATTAAACACACACCTGAATATAAGGAGAAATTAAAAATTTCAAGTATAAAAAATTATGAAAAATTTAAGAATAATGAAGAATTAAAACAAAAAAGGAATGAATACGCAAAACAATATTATCAAAATAATAGAGAATCTATTTTAGAAAAACGCAAAATAAAATATCAATTAAAAAAATCTCAATATATATTAAATAATGAAGATTCTGATATGTATTCCCACGATTGATGAAAAATTACATTATAAATTAATGTTTTCTATACAAAGAATAACAAATTTTTTTAATAATAATAATATAAAATCAACCGTTAAATTTAAAACAGGTTCTTTAATAAATAGGGTAAGAAATGAATGTATAACAACTTTTTTGGAAAGACCTGAATTTACACATTTATTATTTATTGATAGTGATGTTTATGATTTTGAAGATACTTTAATAGACATGATAAATTCAAATTGTAATGTGATAGGCGGAGCATACAGAAAAAAAGAAGATTTAGAAGGATATAATTTTAATTTAAAATATTCAATAAATCAATCTTTATTAATGGGTGATGTAATGGAGGTTAATCATGTTGGAACAGGTTTATTATTAATAAAAAGAGAAGTTTTTAATAAAATGATTTTTAATTATCCTGATAGAAAATACTTTAAAAAAGGTGTAACTTATTATAATTTTTTTGATAGTTTTATTTATCAAGGAAATTATTTGAGTGAAGATTATGGATTCTGTCATTTATATTCTGAATTAGGAGGGAAAATATACTGTTTATTAAATAGTAAAGTAACACATTCAGGGAATAAAGAATATATAGGTGATTTAAAAAAATTTCTAAAAAATAAAATCTAATTATATATTAATTAAATGAAATTGTTAAGATTAACTTCAAATGACCCTTTGGCGGTTTTCAATAATGATTTACATGATGAATTGATTTTAAAACCAAATTCTAAAATAGGATTACAAAATTTAACTATGGATACAACAGGAGAAGCAATAACTATTGATAATCAAAATAATAAAGTCTTTTTTTCTATAACACCTTCAATTCAAGAAGAAATACTTTTACCGCAAGGAACTTATGACAAATCAAATTTTACTTCATTAAATCAAGCGTTACAAGATGGATTAAATAGTATGATGGCGTGGATTTATGATAATTCAAGAAGATATTTAGGAACAGAATGGACTGTTACATTAAATTCAAGTGGAAAATTAGTTGTATCTATGAAATATGCTGATATATATGGAGCAGAGTTATTAAGTTTAACTAATAATGTAGAAGTTCAAAACGGTGTTTTAAGATGGAAGGATTTTACTCCTGTTGGAGTAAATGTTAATACACATTATTTATATAGTAATTATTTTTGTAGTAGAGGTCAAGGATATATAAGATGTAAAACTTTTAAAATGGAGGATAATGGAAGCGGTTTGAATCAAACTAATGGATATATTTTAGGTTTAATGAGTATAGACCCTACAACATATAAAGGGGGTGAAATACCGATGGAAGATATTGATTATGCTATTTGGGTAGGTCATCCAGATGGAAATTATAGATATTATGTGAGCGGGGTTCAGAATAACACAACAGAAACTTTAACTTATAATAGTCAAGGTGATGCTGATAATGATAGTCAAGAGGTTTGTATTAATGGTAATACTATTGAAATTAATTATTATAGTCAAGCATCAAACAATTTTAAAGAACCTGTTACTTTATTTCAAGCAGATTACGACGGAACAACTAAATATTATCCAGTATGTATTTTAAGGGGCGGTTATGATTATGCCAGAGCATCAAATATAAGATTTACATTATCACCAAATAACACTACAACAACAGTAGGAATAGAACCAGAAGACAACAATTTAACAGGAACACCACCACAACAAAATAAAACTCCCCAAGTTTGTTATTTAAATTTCCAAAGTGTAAATGTTGCCAATTATTTTGGTTTTAAAAATGAGAATAATCCACAGTTTCCAAATTCTTATGTAGTTTCTGAACCTGAATTCACCGCAGATGAAAAATTTGACCCAAGAGAAATAGGAGATTCTTATTTAATAGAAATGTTAAACATGAAATTAGAATCTTATGATGGTTTTGTAAATCAAAGAAAAAATATTCTTGCTGTTATTCCTAAAAGTAATAATGATAATGGATTAGTTCAATATGTTCCACCTTATTTAAGTATGATTGAATTAAATAATCCAAAAGAAATTTCATTAAGAAATATTAAATGCCGTATAATTAAAAATGATTATACACCAGTAAATTTATTTGGATTATCCACAATTACCGTAATTTTTGATTAACTTATTACTATTTTTTACAAAATTTATACAAAATTATTTTCTAATATATTTGTATAAATGAGTGATATATTTCATGAATATGATAAACCTGAAATTATTTCAGAAGAAAAACCTAAAAAAAAGAAAAGAGAAATTACAGCAGAAAGAAGAGAGATTTTATTAAACCAATTAAAACAAGGCAGAATTACCGCCCTAAAAAATCGTCAGAAAAAAAAATTAATTAAGAAAATTGATAAAGAAGAAAAAAATAAACAAGATGATGAAAAAATAGCACGAAATATATTGAAAAAAAATCCTGTATCAGATGAAATAGCAGATTTAAAAAAACAAATTGAAGAATTAAAATTACAGAAAAAAGAACCTGAACCAAGAAAAGAACCTGAAACCAAAAAAGAAATTGTAAAAGAAGAAATAAAAGAACCTGTAAAAGAACCAATTAAAAAACATGGTATAAGAAAAGAGGATTTTAAAAAATTAAAATTTAATTGGTAAAAAATCTTTATCTAAATATCTTTTTTCAAATGGGTTACTATAATTAATTACCATATATGAATGGGGTTGATTAGTTACTTTTCTAAAAGTTTTCTTAAAAAGTTTCTTATCACCAATATAGTTATGATAATCTGTTAAATAATCTAATTGTCTATCAGAACAACTAAACAAAACCAAACCAGAAGCATTTTCTTGACATACTGTTAAAATATCTGTTGCTTTTTGGGCGGTAAGAATACATGATAATAAAATATGTCTTCCATTACAAAAAATTTTAGAAATTGCTCCATTCATAGAACTTTTTAAATGACCTCCAAAACTCATGTCATCAAAAATAATTAAAGAATGTTTAGGTCTTTCTTTATTTTCAACTGCTTCTTCAAATTCTTCTCTTATCAATTCATAAAGAGCATCCAAAACCTCTTCATCAAAAGTATTAAATACATTATTTTTTGGAATTTCTAATTCAGAAATTACTGTTTTCATTTTAGAATCTAATGACCCACTAAAAATGTATATATTATCTCCTTCAAATTCATTACGATATAATCTTTTATCTTCTTGTAATAATAAATTACCTATAAAATTTCCTTTACCTGATAAAAATGATTTTCCTATAATTAATAATCTAAAACTCATATCAAATAGGTCACCCTTACTTTTATAATATTTCTCATTAGAATCTTTCATTTTAAATATTTTAATATTTTTTGACATAATTATTATATAACAAGAAAAAAAAAATCTTGTTTAATTATAATATGAATAATTACTCTAATATGGATATGATGGATTATCAAAACGCTTTGGCGGAACAATCACAAGAATATAGTAGAAGAGCAGAGAGTATAGCACGACAAAAAGAAGATAATAGAGATTCAAATAATATAACAACCTCAATAACAGAACCATTAGGAGCGGAATTTATTAGAGAAGGGGTTGGAAATGTTAAAACTTATGTTAAAGGAGGTGTTAAAAAATTAGTAGGGAAAGGAGTTAAAAAAGTTGCCTCTAATTTAGGTGTTAAAGAAGAGGATGTTGATGATTTATTGAATGGAAGAACTCAAAAAGTAACTAAATCATTAGTTAATAGAGGTTCAAAAGCATTAAAAAATTATAGACAAAAAACACCATTAAAAGAAGCAGGAAGAAGAGGAGGAAAAGTAAGAACAGTAGAGGACGATTTTTCAGAAGATTGGAGTAAATTAGGAGAACCTCAATTAAAAAGTGCTTTTGATACAAGTGGAGAAGGTGAAACACCTGTTTTAGATTTTTTTAAATCAACCGCCACACAAGACCCTAAAACCTTATTGGACGATGATGACGATGACACTCCTTTAAGTCTTCAACAACCAAAAACACTTTCACAAGATTCAGGAACAACACCACCAAAAGCAGATGAGGAACAAGATGAAGAAGAAGAATCAAGTAAAGCATCTGTAAAAGCACAAGAAAAAGCAGAAGGTAAAAGTTCAGGTTTAGGAGGTGAAGGAGAAGAAGATTTGGAAGGAGCAGATTTAGGAGCGGATGAAGTAGCAGGTGACGAAGCAGGTTTGAATCCTATCGCCGATTTAATAGCATTAGGTTTAGGAATTGCCACCGCTGTTGAAGGTGCTGATTCAGGAAGTAAAAAACCTATTGTTGCTCCTCCTGTTTCAAGTGCTTCTACTCAATTTGGAGTATAATTTTTTTCTTGTTTATAATTATATGCCTTTTAGAATTGATAAAAAAGGAGATAAATTTAAATTATTTAATTTAACAAAAAAAGAATATGTAAAAAAAGATTTTAATAGTAGAGAAGGAGCGGTAGGATTTGGAAAAAATGCCATAAGATATAGAGAAAAAACTGATTCAAAAGTTATAAAAAATAAAATTTTACCAATTAAAAAAAAAAATAAAAAATAATTTAATTAATTTATTTTAGTTAAATTATTTTCTATGTATATATTAATAAAATGGATAAATTTGTTAAGTATCAATCCCAGCAGGGTGGAAATTTTACCGTTAATCAGAATCTCGTTGATTTTGTTCTTCCAGCAGGTCAAGTTTATAATTTACATGATTCATACATTAATTTAAATTGTGTTGTTGATGTTGTAGAAAAAGAAACAGATTCAGGAGTAGGAGTATATCCTATGAATTTAAAATGGAAGCATAATAACGCTGTTAAAAATAATCATTTTGATAATGTAGCAGTAGTTAAAAACGCTCACATGAATAGTGGAAGAAAAGGTCAAATAGAAAATATTAGGAGAGTAGATATTTTAAGACAAAATTTAAAAAATTATGAAAGAAATCAAAGAGAACTTAACGCAGGTATAGACCATAAAAACGCTTCTTGTGTAGCATCACCAATACAGGATAATCAATCAGGAATTTTCAGAGAATTTAATAAAGTTCAAAATAATGGTGTAGGTGCTGTTAAAAGTAGAGATTTAACAATTCTTCCAATTCAGATTCCATTAAATCAGATTTTTGATTTTTGTAACACCAAAGAATTTGATTGTGGTTTTGATAAAGCAGGTGAAAGTAGAATTCATTTAGAATTAAATGTTGATAAATTAGATGTGGAACAATCAGCACAAATTATTCCAGCATCATTTCAAAAGTGTGAAGATGTTTCAACAACAGGGGACATAGACCAATTAGTAACTGATTATACAGTAGATAGTTTAAGAGAAGTTCTTTTTTGGGTAGGACAAAAATTAGCATGTCAGGGAACAAGTGTGAATATGACATGGAATCATACCACCGATGGCGTTAATTATGGTGTAGTATCTCAATTAGAATGGGTAGAAGATTCTACATCTCCAAATTATAGAAAAGTTATTATTTCTTTTGAAGATAAATTAGGAACTTTGGCATCAGGAAGTTTAACAGATGTTAAAGTATCACAAGCATCTATTACAAGTGGTAGTTTTTCATTAACAGAAGCGGAAATTGTATTAAAAGAAGTGGCATCACCAGCAGGTATGGAAAGTATAACTTATAATAGATTTTCAACAGAGGAAACTAATGGAAATTCATTAACAAATTTCCAAAGACAATTCCAAGTAGAAGCAGGAGCAACTAATTTATTTGTTTTCTTTCCTTCTGCTGTTGATGGATTAAATTCAGTAAATACTGATATTGTAGATTTTAGATTAAGAATTAATAATGAAGACGCAACTAATAGAGTTGTTGATAAATATTCTCCACTTTATTATGATAGGATTTCTATGACTATGACAAATGCTTCTTTACCTTTGAGAAATCTACAAGAGCATGTTCCTGATGTAACTAAATTAGACTATGATGATTTATACGCTGATGGTGATTTAAGATTAGTAAGTATTATGAATCCAACACCTATGACCCCTATTGAGAAATTAGTTCAGGTTAATATTGATGCTGGTGGAGGTGGAGTTAAAGAAATGGCGTTGTTTAAACAGATTCCAAGTGTTATGGTATATTAATTTTTTTTGTTTTAAAAAATAATTTAATTAATTTAATTTATTTAAATTATTTTCTCTGTATATAATAATAAAATGAGTAAAATTTTTGCTGAAATAATACCTGAAAATTTTTTACCTAATGGATACGGTGAATATAATAATGTTGATTTCGTCATGTCATTTGAAAACCAAACACTTGATTTAGGAAGTTTAAGATTATTAGGAGATTTAGAGGTAGTTCATGGAAATCCTCAGGAAGTTTTAAATAGTGCCTCTAATTATGACAAAGACATAAGATATGACCCTCTTGTAGGATGTCATAGTTTCATAGAATCATGTCAGACAGAAATTAACGGAGAAATTATTGAATCAATTACCGAATATCCAAGAATGGTTAAGATGGTAAATTCAGTTACACAATCTCAAACCGACCAAATGAACGCCTCAAATGTAGTTGAATTAAAACAACCTTTTGATTATTTAACTAATGCCGTTTTAAAAGGTGAAGTTGTTAAAGATAATGCCACCGCAGGAGTTAGAGTTAATCCAGATTTTTCATGTAAATTAAAAACTTGTTTAAATTCTGTTGATGGTTCTTTACCTTATAAAAGAAGTGGAGATATTAGAATAACCGTTAATCTTGCTCGTGTATTTGGTGCTTTATATGGTGCTGATGTTGATTCTACTACTAATTATACTATTAAAAATTTAAGACTTGCTTTTACCTCTCATCCTGATGATGGAACTCATGACGACCCTTTAACAGTTAGAACTATGTTGAATATTAAACAATCTATTCAATCATCTTTTAGTAATGTTTCAAGTAAAGTTCCTGCTGTTGTTAGTGCTTTTTCTTGTTCCTTTAATTATCAGAGTGATGAGAACACCGCATTAAATAATAATTTGGCATTAGTTAAAATTCCCTCAGTTACTCAGGTTCAATTTACCTTTAATTCATCTACTAATGAATATATTTCGTATGTAATTAGAGATAATGTTGAGATTATTGATAGATTTATTACTTCTTTTAGAGATATGGGGGTAAATAGTCTTTCATTACAGAATATTCAAGATAATAATGGTTATGGAATAGGTCTAAACATGGGTGGAGATATGATAGACCTCAGAACACAAGCACTAAACACACAAATCCAAAGTTCTTTATCAAGTTCAACACCTTTAATAATGTTTATGTATTTTCATAGTGTAGCATCTATTTAAAAAAATTAAAATAGTATTTAAAAATTTTTATTAATTAATTAATTAATAGTTTATTAATAAAATTTTTTTCTCTGTATATAATAATAAAATGAGTATTTATAATGAAAATATCACAAATAGACTTATTGACCCTGTTTTTGATAAACAGAATTTAAGAACTGAATGGAGATTAACCTCTGATACATGTTATTTAAGTAATTGGAGATTATTAGGAACTGGTATAAAATCAGGAGGAACAACTGATTTAAATGAACTTTTAGGAACTTTGGCATGTATTCAATCAATTCATTTATATGATGGTAATGAATTATTATGTCAGATTAATGAAGCATCAAGATGGAATGCTTTTAAGGCATTAAATAGTAAGAATGATGGTAACATTTCTGTTAATAGATTAACTTCTAATAATAATATAGGTTATATAGCACAGGGAAGAGTTCAAATTGCTTCAAACGCTCCTGATAGAGATGGAGTTCAAATTGAAACCGCTCAACCTGTTACTGGTGGTGTTAATACTACTGACTCAACATCCGCTCAGGGTTGGATTTCCTTAAAGAAAATGCTTCCTTTTTTGGATGCTTCTTTAATCGTTCCAACTACTTTATATAAAAAATTAAGATTAGTAGTTAATTGGAAAAACGCCTCACAATTAAAAGAAGTTGTTAAAGATACTACTGTAACCAATTTAGAAAATTTACTAAATCCTATTTTAGTTGTTGATGAGGTTAATGATGGTGAATTAAAAGAACAATATAGAAGAGAATATAACGGTGTTTCTTTTAGAGAAGTAGAACATGATAGAGTTGTTATGGATGCTGTAACAGGTTTAAGTGGTTCAGCATTAACAAAAGTTCAAAATAAAAATTGGTTAGTAAATGGTTTTAATAATAAAACTCTTCATAATCTTGTTGTTCTTACAACTCCAACAGACAAAACAACCTACCAAGACGGAACTAATAATTTAGAATATGGTAATCAAGGTTCTATGGCACAATTAAATCTTCAAACTCAATTCAGAATTAACGGTCAAAATAAACTCATGGGAAATGGTTGGACTGGTAAAAATCAGAGATTAGATAATTTAGTATCTACTTTTGGGGACTTTAACATTTTCACAGGTCAAAATTTATGTTGGTTGGATGAAGGTGAAAATTGTGTAGATGATACAGATAGTAGAGTAGGACAATTAGATTATACAGGAATAGAAATTTCTGAGAGAATTAATGAATTTCAATTAAATTTACAGAGAGAAGCAGTTTATCAAAACGCTCAAACCTCTCAACAGTTACTTATTAATTTATATGGAGAAGTAGATAAGGCGGTAGAAGTTGAAGGAGATTCTTATAATGTTTTTTATTCATAATTTTGTATCTTTTTATTTAAAATTTTTATATTATATAATATATATACTATAAAAATGTCTGTTATAGAATTAAGAAATAAAGACGCTCAACTAAAAAAATCTAATGGAGATTATGAAGTAATTTTAAATAACAAATTATCATTAGAAAATGGGGATTCTATTTTTGTTAAACAATCATTTTTAGATACTCAATCAAGTAGTAGTAGAAAAATTGTATTACCAGATTTATCTTTAAAAGTAGGATGTTTTTTAACAGCACAAGGAATAACTGATGACGGACGACAATTAGCGGATGGGTCAGCACCTCCTATAAATAATGAAACTATGGTTGCTTCTACTGTTGTTAGTAGTGGGGCATTAGCAGGAGTTAGTTTTTGTAAATCACAAGTATTTGAATTTACATTAACAGGAGGAAAAACAACATGGGGAAATTTTACCGTAGGATATTCTTATCTTGACCCTGTAACAGGTGAAAACAGAAACGCCTCTGTTTTTATTCCAAAAAAAGAATATAATGGTAGTGGAGATTCTGAAAAACAGACCGTTCCAGTTAATATTATGTTTAAAACTTCTGGTGGATTAATAATCTTTGCTCCTAATAATGTAACGAAAATAGACCCTTATAATGATACATATCAAGGAGCACAGGATAATGTTCCAGTAACAGAAGACCAATTATCACATTATCAATCTTCAAGTAAATTAGATTTTCCAGCAGGGACATATACACCAGAACAATTAACAAATACATTTAATAGAATTTTTACAGATAATTCTTTTTATGGAGGAAACATAACAACTTATACAAATTCACCTTTTATAGCACAGATAGGAACAAGCACACAATATAATTTTTTTGTGGAATTAAATGGGGAATCATATTTTCAACCAACAGAGGATTTATACGCTGGAACATCTCAAATAGAATTAGCATGGGACGACGCTCAACAGGTTTTTTTCTTCAATTACCTTCATAGTCCTTTTTATGATTCTAATGGAAAAATTTCTACTAAATGGATTACTCAAACAGACTCTAATAAAAGTGAAATTGTTAGAAATTCATGTATTTTATTTAATCATTTAAGTGCTTTTGATAGTTCAGGAAAATATTATCCATTTTGGGAAGATGTTTTAGGATTTGATTTATCAACTTTATTAGTAACAGAAGGGGACAGATATGAGTTTAATGAAGGTGGTATTATAGGTCAAGCATCAAAAATTTTAGGGGCAGATTTAGGGGTTGCTTCTACTGGTGCTTTAAGTTCTATTGCCACCGTTATAGACACACAATCAACCCCCTATAAAGTTCCTACCGCTGATTTTAGTGTTTTATCAACAAAAAATCAACCTATTTATGCTGTTAAATCTCCTTTTTCAAATATATTTAATTATGGTTATTTCTTAATTGAGATTAATGGAAAATTTAAAAATAATTTTTATACAAATGAAAAAAATATTAGAGGTATTCAAAGTGTTGTAAGTCGTTATTATGAATCACCAGTAGCGGAGGGCGGTTCATATACATCAGGAACACAAGAAGGAAGTTTAATATATACACATAAGGGAGAACCAATATTGTTAGAAGGTTTTTCAGTTAGAATATTAGACCCTAATAAAACTGTGGCAGACGGTTTAGGGGATGATTCAACAGTATTTTTAGAAATAGTTAAAGCACCGCCTATACCCCAAAATAAAAAATAGATGAGTTTATTAAACGATTTAAAAAAATGTTTTATATATATATATAAATGAGAGGTGTATATTACAAACTAAAAATTAAAAAACCAGATAATCAATTTGATACATTTGATAAATTAAATATGAAACAAATTATAGAAAATATTAAGGAATCTTTAAATAATATATATTGTATTGATGGAATTAAAGTTAATAATCAGATTATTTATAACCTTATGAATCGCCCTAATACATGTAATCCTTTATTAAAAAATTTTTGTTATATAGAAAAATTATAAAAATCGTTAATTAAACTATTTAAAAAATCTTTTTATATTATATATAATAAAATGAAAAGATTTATAATAAAAGATATTCCTTATTATGAGTTACAATCAAAAATTAATAGATATATTTCAAATGGATGGAATGTATATAGAATGGATAATATGTATAGCGTTAATAGATATAAAATTTTTTTTACAAAAGACATGACAGGAGAAGAATTAGAGAAATTTGATGAAAAACATAAATAATTTTTTTTTTAATTTTTTATTTTAAGAATAATTTTTTTTAAATAATTAATTAATTTAATTCGTTTAAAAAACGATTTAAAAAGAAATAATATATATATATATAATATAATAATGAGTCAAAATTCCCAGATTACGAAAACGAAAAATATTGAGAATGAAATTCAAAGTTTAAATGATTTTGATAAGTCTAAAAACGGTAAGAAAAAATACCACTTTGTTAAACTTAAAAATTCATTAGGTCAATACACAAAAAAGGCGTTGGACTTTAACAAGAAAATGATTAAAGAAGGAAAAACATTTAATTATTTAGATAATACTAAAATAGTTAATAGAAAAGTTAATTCTGATGGTTCTATAAGATTATATTTTACAAATGTTAAATATGATAAGAGATTCAAAAATAAGAAAGTTCCTTTAAAGAAATTCAAAAATTTAGATTTAATGGGTTCTATCCAACAAAAAGGAAATATTAAAAATAAAACTGATAAGGAATACATGAAAACTTTAAAAAAGGAATTAATAAAGAATTCAAAAGGAGGTAGTGTTAATGTAGATTTAACAAAAATTAGTTTAAAAAAACTTCTTAATCTTTTAATTAATACACCATTACCACCAAATACATTAAGATTAGGAATTCCACAAGGTTCAAAAAATATTATTACCCTATCAGGATTTAATATTGATAGATTAAATAATTTTACTTCTTTAATGGGTGATAATTTCAGTAAGAGAGCAGGTTCAGATAATCAGTTTATTTTTGAATTAGAACACAATCCAATTTTAAAAATTGTTTTTAAGAAAGTTAAATCAGTTAAGAAACCAAAACCATCAGGAGCATTTTTTAACTATTATT
>WLWG01001601.1_pt1 | contig 19735 bp, 38 predicted proteins | sample 6712871 | NCBI WGS metagenome assembly WLWG01 (sample SAMN12718693, study PRJNA515312) | sponge metagenome | isolation source: marine sponge | host: Mycale hentscheli | place: New Zealand: South Island, Marlborough, Capsize Point | collected 2003-05-01
TTTTTCTTGACCTTCAATTTCTTGCATCATTGTAGCTCCATACTTTTTTTGGCCTACTAGACTACGTTCGTCCATCTTCCTTAGTACTTGTTGTACTATCTTGTCTTCAGTTTTAATTTTCATCTTTCACAAATGTTCCGTTAATCATTTTACCTGTTCTAGCAGCAATAACTTTATAAGCTTCATCAATACAATACTCAATTGGATAACCTTGTAAATGAGCTAAGTTGGTTAACACGACAACCATATCACCTATTGCGTCTACAATTTCATGTTCATCTTCTTGTAATAAAGCTTTAGCTAACTCACCAGCTTCTTCTTGTAACTTAACATACTGTGTATGTGAATTACCTGAGTCATATAACCCTCTTGTTGCTGCCCAGTTTCTAATAAGATCAAATCTGTCGTTTAGCGAAGGATCATATATATTTTCACCTATTGGTTTACGATCAGGATTGTGTGCTGGGTTAAAGTAAGCTTCATAAAAAGATTTATTGTAAACGTATGATCTATTATTGTTGTACATTGATTCTTTTACGTTAGCCATTATCCACGGAATGTTTTGTTTGGTAATTTCAAACTGGCCGAAATCCGTTTGCCATTTTAAACCTATGTTATCGCTTAGTTGTCCTTTTAATTTGTTAACCGGACAAGGGAAGGTTGAGGTTTGCTCTGTTGCGTTTATTTTCATTTTATTAAATAAGTTTTTATATGGTTTTCTATCGACCTTATAGCCGTAAGACTTTTGAAGTTCTATTTCCTTGTCTGAGATATAATCTATATCATCTGACTGGTCAAGAACTTCATACTCATTCTCCTTATAGCCTTGCATAAGGGTAACCCGTGTATTAAGATCACGTGTAACGCCAATCTTTTTACCTGGTATGTGGTATAAATAATACATATTTTTTTAAAGTTTATCGTTGTATAAATGCATGTTGTGTGCGTGGTGGTAATACCAACCAATTTCAAAATTTAATCTCTCTGCAATCATTTTTTGCAATGATGAAAATTGATACTGATCATTACAGAAACCGTACCAGATGTCATTAGAACGCATATAGACAGACATACAAAGCTTTTTATTTATAATTGTAAACTGAATAGCATAAGTACAAGGAGTATCTTTCTTATATTTATCAAATTCTTTAGCATCGTATATACTTATTGCTGCGTGTCTAGTGTTATGATTAGTTTTTAGTTTAGCACAAACATAATCTATTTGAGCGTTACGTTTCCATTGATAACCGTAGTTGCTATTAACTTTACGATCACTATCAGCCATACGTTCCCATATAGGTGGTATTTTACCATACAGCTCACCAAGCTTATCAATACTAGGATCACCAGACAAATACCATTGCCATTCAGCTTCAGCGTATTCTAAACTCCATTTACGTTGTTTGTCGGTTATATGATTATCTAAGGGGTTTTGTATATAAAACCCACAGTTAAATAAAGCTTTTGTGTTATCAAAGTCAATACCATCTTGTATGACATAATGTAACAAATCTTTATAAGCTTCATTTGCGTTTTTATAACTATTTAGCATATTTATTATAATAATATTTATAAAACTCATACATCTTAATCCATATAGTATCTTTACCATAAGAACTAGGCGATCTACTTGTTTTTTTGTTAATCTCTATATCTATGTACCATGTCGCGTCTCCAGTTGCAAATGGGGATATAAATATTCCATTGTTTATACACCAGTGATATGCTTTGGCTTCCTCTGATGTAGGCAAATAAGCTCCCATTGGTTGTTTCTTTATTCTTGGCATTTATTCCCACGGCATTGGTTCGTTATTAATACTAATTGGCTCATGAGGTATAAAACAACCTGATTTATGTTCCCATTTAAAATAAGCTTCAGCACCGTTTTCACCAAGGTTTTGAAACTTTACTTTAAGAACCTTAGCTTTAACTGTTTTAGCTTCATAATCTCTGTGAACTAATATACCGTGATAACTAGCATCATACCATTCACCACCACCTTTTATATTATACATTGTTGGCTCTTCAATTTTACCATCTTTGTCTTTATACATTTTAGTTGGGTGAGCTACAATAAATACTAACACATCAAACTTCTTTGCAAAAGTTTCTATTTTAGTTAAGTACTCCATCGTATAGCGGTTAACGTCTTCTGTCTTACAGTCTATGTCTCTAATTTTATTAAAAGGATCAATGACTAAACATTTAATACCTTTACGTTTAACTAGCTCAGCGCCTTTTCGTAATACAGATTCTAACGTATAACGTTCCATATCAATAAAGAAATAGTTGTCGTTAACGTGATTAGCTATGTTATTCCATTTATCAGTATGTATATCTGCTGATGTTGGCATACCCTCCCATGTCTTACGCATTAGCTTGTGAGCATGTAAATACGTAGGAGCATTTTCAGGTGATGCAAAAGCTGTTTTCCAACTATAATTACGATTGTAACCTACAACCATTTGATCAACAAAATCAGACTTACCGCTACTAGGTATGCCAGTAACAGTAATAAACTGACCGGTGTATGTGCTAAAAATGTCGTCAAAGTTTTCCAAGCCGATTTGATACCCTTTCTTAAATCCGTTACGAACAAAGTCTGTGACTTCGTCTTCAATGTCTTTGAATGTTGTAACGTTTTCGAGCGGTACTGGTCGTGACTTAGAAATACGCTCTGCCAATTTTTCTTTGCCATGTTTTATTAAGTATTCATTAGCGTCTTTACAATCATCAAACGATGCTAAGTAACAAACTTCAGCTCCAAGTCTACGGACTAATTCTGCTTGTAGTGCTTGCCCTGCTTCATCTGAATCAACAGCTAATATTATTTTTTCTTTATCTTCAAAATAATCTATACAATTATCAAGGTAGTCAAGGTTGTTTGAATTTAAAGTTGCACCATTGGGTACAGATATAACATTTGGTATACCAGCCTCATGTAGTGCTAACACATCCATTTCGCCTTCAGTTATAATACAATATTCATAACCTACTATGCTATTTATATTATAGAATACTTTTTCAGCACCCTTATATAATTTAAAGTTTTTTCTGCCATCGCGATACTTAACATTAATAAGTTGATCGCCCATGAAATAATTAAACTTTATTGTGTTCTCAGACTTACCGGTTTGTGGCATATACTCAGCACCCTCGCTGATTTCTAAATCATAAAGGGTCTGAGTTCCTATACCTCTTGTTTTAAACCATTCAATTACCTTGTCGCTTAAAAACTCAGGATATTCAGTATCACTAGGTGGACCAACAGGTCTTACATATTCTTTCTCACTAGCGCCTTTGCGTTGATAAGTATGTAATTGAAATGATGTGTTACAATTGTGACAAGTACCGAGACCCCGTTCCCAATCATAAGACGCACATTTTGCCTTTTGATTCTTGGGTTTTCTATCGTGAGAACAAAGCGGGCATATACCTTGCTTTTTTCCCTCTTCAAGCCTATATTGATTGAAATCGTCAATCAAGAATCCATTGATCTCTACTGTCTGCATTTAATTTAATTTAAAATGGTAAATCATCTACCGGTGCGGCAGCCGGCGCTGCTTGTGGTTGATCTTGTCTAGGAGCAACAGCAACATTGTCACCGTTAGTCCATACAACTTGAACATTGCCTAAGTACGTTTTAGCTGTTTTAGCCTCACGTTCTTCTTTTGTTTGAGCAATTACTACAGGACCTTGATTACCGAACTGATCGACTTCATCATTTAAGGTTATAGTAATTGGTAAGTATTTACCTTTTTTACCATCGATAACTTTTGATTTATCTATGTTAGTAAGGTTAATACTACATTTAATTATACTAGCCATATTATACGTATTGATTTATTTGATTAAACATCCTTGACATTTGCTCTTTAGTAGCACCTGTCGATCTTCTTAAATTATCTACAGCCTTAACATGAGTTTGATTGGCGTAAAAATTATTTACGTTTGTTTCTAATCCTGTTACGCTGCATACTTTTGTTTGGTTTTTTCTGGTTCTTGCCATAATTAAAGGGTTTTATTAATAAAATATTGGGTAGGATCAAAGCCTTCAGACTTATAAAATAATTCATAAGCCTGTACTGCTCTTTCAACTTTGTCCTTGCCACGTTCATAAAATTCTGGTGAGCAGTCAAATATACCTATTTGATGTGTATTTTTATCTATTACAATAAAAATCATTTCATAACCAAATAGTTTACTATAAATATAAGCTTGACTATCGTAGTTGTACTTAGCTGCTGAATATCTAAACTTATTAAGATCTGCTGTCGTCTTTAAATCAATGATCAGCTTTTCATTATGGTTTATTATATCAGCTTTACCTTTCCATAAGTGACCTTCAAGCTCTGTTATACCAGGTGTTTCATACTCTGTATTGCTATCACGTATTAAATCTTTACATATATTATTAGCTAACATTTTTTCTGTCATTAATTCTATTGTATCAACCTCGTGCTGTAACAAACATAGTTCACCACCTGATATCTCTTTGTATGCTTTAGTGTTTCTAGTTGTTGCTTCTATTATCTTAAACTTATTAAGCTTATCTGGCTCAAGTATAGCTGTGTGAAAATATCCGCCAACTAGAAAAGCAGGTCGTGCTGCTTGCTGCTTTCCTAAAGCTAAAGGATTTGTAAGCAAAGTACCGATATCAGAATTACTTAGATATTTCTTACCGAAAGGTCCGTAGTAATGCTCGTCATCACGTAGCTTTTCAATTGCTTTTTCTTTGTTCATATTATAGTGTGTTTAGTGCACCTTCTACTTCTTGAGAAAGAGCATACTTGGCTTTTATAGCCGATACTTTACCACCCGCTGCTACATATTGAACTGCTTTTTCATAAGCCGGATCTTTAGTTGAGGTTAAAGTTGGTTTTTTTGGCGTAAATTTCTTTTTGCCGTGATCATTTGTAGCGTCACTATCTGCAGTATCATCAATTAAGAATAAATTACCTAATGCATATTTCTTAGCATACGAAGATGCTGAGCCAAATTGCTGAGGCGTATTCATACCTTTTTGATTTAAGTCTACGCCAACTATAGCTGTAGCTTCTATTAAAGACTCACCGTCTGTTATAGTAGCTGTTGATGTCATAATAGGTAAACCTACTACTTCATCAAGCATTTCGTTGATTGTGACTGTTACTCCTAATTCTAATAAAAAGGGTTTTGTTGCTTCTAGGATATCTTCGGCTGATCTGAAGTTGTACTTACCGAAGGAGTTAAATCTACTTTTTTTCGATTTGAACTTTGTTTGAATTGTCGCTAATTTTTCGTTTATAGTCATTCGTTTGTGTTTAAATTGCTTATTATTATAATTACATGTTTTAATGATATTTACATTTCTAACTTACACTATATCAAGCACTTGCGAGTGATCAACATTGTCAATTAGTTTTTGTACAGCTTGTTTTTTTAGCTCTGAAACGCGTACATAAGCGCTAACACCTTTAATATTTAAATGCTGTGCTATTTCGTTTGCTGAGTGTTTATTACAGTCTAAACCGTAGCTTAATCTTAACGCTTCATACTGATTATAGTTTAAATGCTTTTGCATAAGACCTTTTAAGTATACGTTTATTAATTGTATATTATAAGGTTCTGATTTATCAGCTATTTGATACATCATATTTTCTTCATCATCATTTGTAGGTTGCGCATCAATAGATAAAAATATACTATTAAAAAATATTTCCACCATTTTCTTGTCTTTAGGATTTTTACGTATTTCATTAAGTTTGTGTTCTGGTATACGCATATCACCTCTAGCCATGTCAATACGTCTGCGTATAGCTCCTTTGATACGTTTAGCTAAAAAGCTTTTCATTGTTTTTTCTTTATCATCAGATGCATTTAAAGTTGGCCAATCAATTCTGTCTACAGCTTTAGTTAATGCTTCACCTCCACATTGTAGTATATCCATTATAGTTAATACACCTGATGCTTGTTGTGTGGTAGAAAATTTACGGCCTAAGTTTTCAATTAAAGGACTAAACAATATTACAAGTTCGTCTCTTGTGTATTGATCATAATTAATACCGTAATTAGGTAATCTTGCTAAAGACTGTTTTAAATCTTCTTTATACCTTATGTAATTTTGTATGTTATATTTCTTCATTTAATATTGCTTTTTCTTTTCTCAGGCAATCATTTAGATTACGCTGTATGGTTCTAGTAGAACAGTTTAATAAACCTGCTATTCTACTCCACGTTATTGTTTTACCCATATCATTTAAATCTAACATGCATTGGTAAATTTCTTCACCGTCTACACGACTAGATCTACCTATTAGCTTACCAACGATACTCATCTTTTCGTTGGCAGTTAACCCGCTATAGTCTTTAAATATTATCTTACGTATTTTGTTTGCTGGTGGATCACCACCTTTAGTTAACACGTCTTGTATCATATCTTCTAGTTTTTTATCGCTAATAAAAAATGTAACAAAGCCATTTTCTTTATCAGCTATAAATCTAGCTAAAGTTCCAAACCCATCAGGTTTATCGTTAAGATAATACAATACAAGCATGTGCCATTTCAAAGATTTATATGTTGTAATCTTTGCTTTACTACGAAACAAGTGATAACATTCATATGTACCATTTTCATAGTACTTATACAAAGCGGTTTCATTAGTTGGTATATCGTTTATAGGATCTTGCCTATAGTTTATTCTACGATCGTTCAACCATTTCATGTTTCTTTCATGTGACATTAGCCTCTTACTTTATTATCTTTACGGGCTTTTGTCACCCTTGGTTTAACAAAATTCTTAATTTTGGTGCGAATACCAAATACGTCTGTTCGCATTAAATGCTGGTATATTTTATATCTACTCATTTATAATTGTTATTTTAACGTTATTCCATTTACCGCCTTTTACATCTTTGTTCACAAGAAAATCAATGCGGTTTGTCCATCTCTTGTTCATTCTGTCTTCAACAGTCCAAACACCACTTAACTGTCCTGCTCCTTCTACGCAAACTTTAGTGCCAAACACAAACCCGTGTTGCTCTAAATCTCTAGATACGGCTATCCACCGGTGATCTTGAGGATTAGCTTCATTAATAGTTTTAAGTGAAGCTGTGGTTAAATAATCTGCGTTACATTGAGCAGGATCAGCATGGTATATTGTTGCTGTTACTAATATTGATATTAAAAAGTTCATCTGGTCTTGTTATTAATTGTTCTGTTTTACCTGCAATCAAGTATTTTTCTTGTTCATAGTAATTCCAATAAGCTGTAATACTACAACCCTCAACCTTATACTCATCAGGCATGCATTGTGGTGGTTCTGTAAACTCACCATCAGGCATACCAAATGGACATAGGTTTAATGGCTCTTTACATTTAGTTATTGTTAAATGAGTTTTACCATATCGTTTTGTATACTCGTCGCCAAGAGCTAACATATGATTATATAACCAATAGTATTGTCTAGCGTTTTGTCTACACCATATAGTAGACGGATGATTATAATGTGCTTTTTTATACGGCACGTAATCAGGTTTATATTCTAATGATTCAGCATAATGATGATGCGCAGTACAAAGCATCTGGGCTGATTCTAAGATCATTTTAACCACGTGCTTATTATATTGTATCCGTGCAGCTTTAACTGGATCAGAATCTAAATAAAATATATTCATCTATATCTTTTATTACTTAATCTATTATAGTGTGCGTCTAATAATATATGAGCAACTTCTTCGCTGATCATATTATCATTATATAATTTCCATATTACTTTACTCATAATCCTGATTTTTGTAGAAAGTATTTATATACTTCCGGTATATGTTTTTTATAGTAAGGTTGCTCTTGTGCCACCCAACGTTTAAGACTTTGCTTATCCATAAACGGTGCACACATATCAAATATAGGTTCTATATCATCAATGAAGTCACCGACTGTCCAACCTTCCCATATGTGTTTATCTCTATTCATAGTTTCTTAGTGTTTTATACATTGGATGCCTGTAGCTATTTGCTTTAGTTTTTTCGAAATAAGTAAAGGTAGCACGCTGACCTATATAGTCATGAATGTTATCGAGTATATTAGCTAAATCCTTGTAGGTAAATCCTTTGCCCGGTGGACAACCGAACTCAATACCTTCGTCATCTTGCATTATAAACTTACCAAGCGTGCCTTGTCGCTTACCTTTACCTGCTTCATAACCTACTATAGTAGCTTCTGCGTCATGAAAGTCTTTAAATTTTTGTAGACCATAAGATCGTTTACACTGATATTCAGTATCTAAACGTAATATAGAGCCTTCGTAGCCTTGATCTAGAAAAGCTTGATGTTTTGCATTACCTAAACCAGCATTTCTTACTTGGTGAGTAGGTACGTATTTTACGCAATAAGAATACATGTCACTAACAGTTAGATTACGCATTCTTTGTGAATAAGGTTCATTACCGTTTGCATAGTCATAGCAATGAAATTGTACTAGTTTTTTAGATTTAGAACGCATATAAGCAGATGGCTTTTGAGTTCTAACTAGTGATATAATTTGTTCGAAGTCATTACGTAAATCGTGATTGTATAGTTCACCATCTAGTATAACGTCTGGTTGTTGATCAAAAAACGGTTTAAGTTCTTTTAGTATATGTCTTATGTTAAGCCATAGTTTTCCTGTGCGTGAATAAGCTATTACTTTTCCTGTTTCGTCGAGTTGTATCACGCACCTTACACCGTCTAGTTTTGGTTGCATAAACACTTTCTCGGACCAGTCGACAGGTTTTTTGCCTACTTTGTATGCGAGCATTGGTTTTATCATTTATTTAAATTTATTAAGTTTATTTTCTATTATTTTTATTTTATCTTGCAATTGTTTGCATTTTTCATAGTTTTCTTTTTGAAGATTATAATCTAAAGATGTCATAGCTTGAGCTAACTCAGCTAGTAAATCTTGTTCTTGATCTTCATTAAAAGTATTAGTTATAACGGCTCCTTCAAGTATACCATTTAAAACTAATTCAGCAACACGCTGTGCTATTTTTTCAATTTGTTTATTTGTCATATTTATATTATCTAAGCTTGTTTGTATTTTGTTTGTAAAGCTTCCAGTTTGTATAATCAAATTCGTGATCTCTACTCCACTTTTTAATTATTTTATCAGGTGTTGATACAAAAACACAACTGTTATTATATTGATTCCAACAACTTACCCACACGTCAGATTTACCTACCCATACAATATAAGTATAATGGTGGTCGATACTTTCTACGCTGGGGTATAAATATTGTGAATTATAATGAAAGTCTTTAACTATATGAGATGCTATTCTTGAGCCATCACCAAAGTTTGTAAATCCTTCATCTTCTTGCATATGATTAATCCAATTAGCTAATTCTACAGCTCTGTATTCAGGATAACCGTCATGATGTAGATACATGTTTACATAGCTTTTGTCAGCAATTTCGCTAGGATCGACGGCAAAACCTTTTACGTATTTCTCTGAGTCTTGCCTGTGAACAACCATTGTTAAACTTCTAGTACTCATGCTTCATTTTTTTCATATTCATAACCTTCTTCTATTAGTTCATTTTCAACTTCTTGTTTCATATCGTTTACATATTCGTCATATACTTCAGTAACTGCGTCTTGTACATAATAAGAGTCGAGATCGTCCACGTAGATTATACTGTTGTAGTCAGTCATAGCTTCAGCTAGTTTTTCTGACAAGTCGTTTTCATAGTAATGTATATCTTCGGCTATGCATATATCTCTACCGTCACCGCTTGTAGCAACCCATACTTCGTAGCCATCTGCTGTGCTTTCTGTATATATACTGTAGTCAGGTGTATCATTCCAGTCGTCTGTTAGTTTAAAATCATAGTGATCTTGTATTGCCTTAAGTGCTTCATCATGATCAATATCAAAGTTTACACCTTTATCTTCTAATCTTTTGTCGATTAGTTCTTCTGTTATTAGTTTTTTAGTTACCATATTTTATTATTTAGTTACCTCGTTGTATAAATTCTTCATTAGTTACCATCCATTCACAGTCATTTACTTTGTGACCTGCACCGTATAAAAACGATTCACAAGATTCTGTATCAGGATTCCATTTGTTTTCTTCTGTACATAACACGCTAATGTCATATCTATATACTTTACCGTCTGTATAATCTAGTAAAAATATATATTTAGCTGACTCGTCTGCTTTTATAATTTCTTTTGCATTGCTACCGAAGTGTCCAACTGGTGGATTATCTTCGAAGTATTTTGTTACTGAATCACTCATAGTCTTTAGATATTAAAATGTTATCACCGTATTTAAAGTCCCATGCAGTAACTTTAAGCAGTTCAATATCAGAAAATGTATATAACGTGCTAATGTCACTGATTTTTAAGTTAGAATAAAAATATTCATTGCTTAACGTTTCAATAACACTTAGTACACTATCTTCATAGTTAGCTGTGTTCGCTAGTAAAGCCTCTTTAACTTCAGGCTTTAGTCTTTCGTAAATTGTTAGTCTTTTCATGTTTATTATTTAATTATATTATCTGTTAGTGTTCGTGTTTTGTTTGTAATTACTCACCGAGTACAATAACATTACCATTAATAGATTCATTTTCAATGATAGACTCTACGTCTTGCCAGTGATACCAGTCCATTTCTAGTTCTGTCATAGTTTGCTTGATTTCATTTACTTTCTTTTGTTTACCACCTCTATCACCGATTATATAACCGCCAATAAATAGTACGCACGCTAGTGCAATCGCTTTCTTTCTGTTCATATATTTAATTTAGGTGCGCCAGCAGGATTCGAACCTGCGACCTCAAGGTTATGAGCCTTGCGAGCTGACCAACTGCTCCACAGCGCAATGTTAGTGGACGTGGCAGGAATCGAACCTGCGTTTTCAAAGGGTAATAACTATTGAGTGTTTTTAGATTCACCTATGGCCGAAGCGCAGGGAAACTTGCATTCTCACTCGCATTACTACTCGATACTTTGAGCTAACCATTTCACGCCCTTTGTAACTAGTGAGGACTCGAACCTCATACCCGTCGGTAGCCTGATCTTTAGATCGCTTGCGCTCTATCACCTGACCTAGTCGCCTAAGTAAACCAAACCGGCCTCAATTGTAACACTTGCCGGAAGTATTAAAGTTACTTGAGTGTAGGTTTACTTGCGTCGCCAAGCTCTGTGCACAGACGCGCTAACTTCTTGGCTGACGATTTGTATTGTATTGCCTGTCTTGTGCTCGATAATAGGCACATAACTGTACGTTTTAGTCGTTGAACACTGAACACACGTTTTATAACCTAACTCGATCCGTACTGGGTGTACGTTTTGACCACATTTACAATACATATTTTTGTTTATTATATTATCTGTTGGTAATATTATTTTGTTTGTAATAATTTGTTAAGTGCAACATTTATTACATACTCTTTCATTTCTTGATAGTCATCACCATCGAGTGGTTGGTCAGCTAGTTGCCAATCAACACTGTCTTCAATGATTTCTTTCATGTGATCCGCTACACCTTGTGCAATCAAATCTAGTTCTTTCATTTTACTCATAATTTTTATCTATTTCTAATCCTAATTCATTTGCTACATAGTTAATATGTTTCTGTGTTGTTACACTCCACCAACCATGTTGTATTAATTTATCTTGATGTATAGTTGCTACTTTAGTACTATAAGAGTATATATCTTCGCCAACTTGTCTTAAATTTTCTTTATATCTATCAAATTTTTTCATTTGCTTATTGTTATTACTAGTTGAAAAGGATTTGGTTGCTCAACTTGTACTTGAGCGTCTCTGTCTTCATATTCTTGAAGTGTATTTATTAGTTCTTTAAAAGTCATATTAGTACATTGTTAAGTTTCTCATGTTATAATTTCTTTTGCAAAAGTCTACTATATACATAAGTCTTGCAAGTGGATCATGTATTAACTCTCTAGCATAACATATAGCTTTTGAAGTTTCTAGTTTACCATCTTGTATAACTGTCCATCTTTCTTCACGCTTATATACTTTGTTTAGTTGATATATTCTATCGCTTGAGTTACATCTTCTAACATAGCCTGTTGTATAAGACGCTAGTTGATCACCATTAGGTAATACAAATTGTCTTGTACCGTTTTTCTTTTGTCTTTCGGTAGTCATTTCTAAAATATTATATTCTACAAACATACGTTTAGCGAATAAGTCTACTAATTCTGCACGTCTTTGTTTCCAATCCATGTGCTCTTGTTCTAGATTTCTCATAGGGTTTTTATTTGTTTTAATTGTTCTGTTGTAAATTTCTTTGATGTTTCTCGCCACATACGGTTGTGAGTGAACTTACGTGCTTTGCTGAATGTAGATTTTTGAGAGTGCTTGACTCTTTTGTATTCTGCATCAGTAAGTCCACTGCATTTACCGCTATGTAGAGTTAGACGCCTATGCTCGTCTGCTCTGATTTTTCGTTGTGCTTTTGCATAAGCGCACAATTCTTTCATGTTAGTTACTACCATGGTAATAATGTTTTTTCAATATAAGTTAAACCTTTATAGTTAAACCAAGAGCTAACACCGTCTTGATCTTTGCTTTCGTTATAAATAAAAGCAAATTTAGGTGGTAGTTCGCCGACATGATAACCTTTGTAGGTTTTGTTTGATAATTTTATTTGATTATTAGGTAAGAATTTAATTGTTTGCATAGTATTATTTATATATATTATCTGTTAGTGATATTATTTTGTTTGTAAACATTTATGAGCATTAGTTAGTGCATATTTAGCTAATGACTGACGCCACTCCCATTCACGTTTACGATATTCGTAGTCAGTACACCATTTATACATAGCTCTACTGTTAGTATTAGGATTGAAGTTAGCTTCAAACTCATCGATTTGTTGTAGTTTATCAGTGATTAAACCTTGAGCTTCAAGCTCTTTGAATTTAGTATCTTGAAATTTCATAGTATTATATTTTAGTAAAAGTCATAGTATATTTCGATAACTTTATTTTTTTGTTCTTTAGTTAACACGTTGAAGTGCTTGCCAAAGACTCTGAAGGAAATGTTTAAGTATTTTGAAGACATAGTATTATTATTTAAAGGTTATTAATTAGTTTAGTTTGAAAGCGTTGGTATACATATACTTCATCTAGTATTTCTTGAGGAAGAACTGGTAATATTTCATGATTACTTTGTAACCATAGTGATAAGAGCGATATGTATTTTATACGTTTCATTTTATTATATTATCTGTATTAGAAATTATTTTGTTTGTATTTAGTTCTAGTGTGAGTAGTCGAAACCCACCTCTGCTCCAAGACTAGATGTTAAGAGTGTTGCTTACTGTACTTCGACAACACTTCTTACTGAAACTGGTACGTTATTTGATGAAGTATAAGATTTATACTTGATGAAACATGGCATAGTTTCTAGTTTACTTTTCATAATTTCGAATACTTTATCGTGATTGTAAGTACAAGTTTTGCCATTTTTGAAATTGACAGTAATAGTTTGATTTTTACCGATTAGAGATTTTCTGATTACGAATCTTTTAGAATTTAGAATTTGCATAGTTTATTTATTTATTATATTAGTATTTATTAGTTTATTATATTATCTGTTTGATGTAATATTTTGTTTGTAAAAGTTGTATATTTATTTAGTTGTTAGTAATGTTAGTAAAGTTCTGCGCGATATGTCATAATGTCATATAGATGTCATATTGTCATGAAGACATATTGTCATAGTTATCAGTGACTTACTGTCATGTCATTGTGTCATGTAGTTATAATGAGTGAATGAGTGAGATAGTTACACATGTTAGACATGGAATGATGAATAAGAATGTGATTGTTAAGCCAATTGTTTCTGGTAAATTTTCTTTTTTAAACATAGTTGTTATTATTAGTTGTTATTCGTATATAATATCTGTTGCCTACAATATTTCGTTTGTAAAAGGTAAAAGATTATGATATATCTAGAAAAATTGTTAAAAATATGTGTAAAACATGCTAAAAAGTCGCCGGGGCTGGCAAAAACGAAACGATTTTACTGAAAAATTAACAATATCAGAGGAGAGTAGGGACGCTACAGCTCTCTATTTGTAATATTTTTTGAAATAGGACATTAGCCTTTTAAGAAGTATAAGTAATAGGCTAGTGTCACACTTGTAAAAACTTCACTTTACCTGTAAGTATATATAATATACAAAACTAACTAAATAATATGGCAGAATTACAAGCATATCCACAAGGTACGCCGGCAACAACCACTATGCTGGTAGGGACGCAGATGAACGTTGAGCAATCAGACGGTACTAAAAAGAATTTAACAAGAAATTTTTCTGTTCAACAAATAGTTGATCTAGCACCAACATCTATTGTAAGACAAAAGGATCTTACGATTACAGCTGATCAAATGCTAGCATTGAACGGAGGTGGAACAATAGATATTATACCTGCACAAGGAGCCGGACAATTAATATCGATATTAAACATGGCAATGTTTTTAGACTACGGTGGTACTGTATATGATTTCGCAACACCAGGTTTAAGTGATGCTATAGCTTTTAAACTAGGAGCAGTGAGTACTTTTCACACTCTTAGCACTTCAACAGAATTAAACATCACGCAAGACAGATATACTGTTTTTGATTTTCCAAACAATGATGAGATGGTTTACGAACCAAATACAGCTTTTACTTTAACAGCAACATCTGGTGTAACGGTATCACAAGGAAATTCGCCTGTTAGATTGTCAGTTTTATATAGAATTGTAAACTTTACATAATATGGCAAGGATAAGCTCGTATCCGTTTGATACCACAGTTACTGATAATGACGCATGGATAGGTAGCGATGCAGGTAATAAACAGACAAAGCAATTCACTGCATCAGCAGTAGCCACTTATTTAAACATTAACGCTAAAGTTAATATAGGTGGTCAAATGTCATTTAAATGGTCTGACACACAAAATGGTGGAAATGGTACAATATCTAAAACTGGTGGCGGTGGATCAGGAACAGGACTTAATACTTTAACACAAGTAAGAATATCTACAACAGAGATAAATGGTCAAAATGTAGTTAAGTTCTTAGAGTACATAACAGGTAAACCTATATTATTAGGTCAAGGTGATCAAATAAGTCAATTTGGTAATTATACATTAGACACTTATGCTGTAGATCCTGGAGATCCTTTTTATTATATAGCAGATTTAACTTACATTGGTGGTAATGGAATCATTGCTCCACAAGGAACTCAATATACATTAATACACTTTGACATACAAGGCGGAGATGTAAATCTAAAACAGAATTTTACTTCTTCAACACAGTGGGTTATAAACAATACAACAGGCAAGGCAGAGCCTTCAGTGACATTAACTGACACAGCTAATCCGCCAAACGAAATAAAAGGAAGTATAACATATACTAACGCAACAACAATAACAGTTGACTTTGACGAAAGCGTTGCAGGGTCATCAATACTAAACTAACAAATTTAAAAAAATAAACTATGCCTATTAATTACTACTGCGCCATTGCGATGAATGGCTCTGATATTGAAATGAACCGTAATGAGCTTTTGCTTCCGGTCATAGACAATGAAACCTCTGCACCAGCGACAGGTAGTGAGGTAGAAGGTCAAATGTATTACAACACCAGCACTAACATTATGTATTTTTATAATGGAAGCGCATGGGTTGAAATGGATGGAACTGGTTCAGGTGTATCTTCACTAGCTGGCGGTACATCTACATATATAACAAATTCAGTTAACGCATCTACTGGCGCTGTAACTTTAACTAGTACACTAGCTGGAGGAACTGGAAGTAACACTGAATTTTATAGAGGCGACGGAACATGGGCAACGCCTTCTGGATCTTATACCAAATGGCAGTATAAAGTAAACGGTGGAACAGGCATCGATATGATTGATGGTGAAATACTTAATTTTATCTCAAGCACTGGTATTGGTTTAGCTGGTGCAGCCGCTACTCCAAACACACTTACTATTAGCAATACAGGTGTAACAAGTATAGTTGCAGGTACTGGTATTTCTGTAAGTGGTGCTACTGGAGCGGTTACAGTTACAAACACAGTAAGTAATACAACTTCTTTAGGTATTGCAAATTCTTCAGGTACAGAGCAATTTACAGTTACTGATACTGTAGATTTACAGTTTGCTGCTTCAGGTGGCGCAAGTGTTGCTTTTGATACTACAAATAAAAGAGTAACATATACAGCACCATCAAACACGAACGAAACATACACACTGCCAGTTGCTGCAGGAGGTGCAAACTCAGCTGAATTACAATTAACAGCTGGTGGTACTGGTTCAGGTATTAAATCTACTGTAACAATAAATGGAGACAGTAACACTGTTAAAGTTACTGAATCCACTGGAAATAACGGAAGTATAACTCTTGATCTCCAAGATGACGTAACAATAGCCGCAAGCTTAACAGTTACTACAGATTTAAGTGTTGGTGATGATATAGCTTTAACAGGTGGTACATCTAAAATAACTGGTCTTGTAACTAATCAAATTGTAAATGATACAGATGCTGCTAACAAAAAGTATGTAGACGATTTAGTTGCTGGTGGTTTAACATTTAAAGATGGTTTTGACGCTGGTAATGGTGATATTGACGGCGGCGGTAATCTTACAACAGGTGCCTCTAGAGTTGCACTTAGTGTTGGTGATTATTATGTAGTAACAACAGCGGGTGACTTCTATGGTTCTGTTTCTTTAGATGTTGGTGATTCTGTAATTGCTAAACTAGACGCAGCACAAGGTACATCAGATATAAACGACTGGGTCATTATTCAAGGTGATGAAGGTGTTGTATCTATCGGTCTTACAACTGGTGCTTCTACTGGAGCTCCTTTAACAGCTAACGCAACTTCAGGTGCTATTACTTTAACAAGTAGATCATATGCTGGCGCTAGTAATGCTGGTTACGTTCCAGTTGGTGGTTCTTCTTCTACGTTCTTACGTGGAGATGGTACTTGGGTAACACCTACAAATTCAGGTGGTACTATAACTAGCATTGATATAACAGAAACAGGTACTGCACTTACTATTACAGAAAGCGGAACTGCTACTGATCCTGATTTTAATATATCAGGAGCTGGCACATCTTCTCAAGTTATTCTTGGTGATCTTACTTTAGCAACTCTACCAGTATCTGGTGTAACAAGTGTCAACTTTACAACTGATGGTACAGCACTAAATGTAAATTCAAATACAATTACAGGATCTGGAACCATGACAGGTATATGGCAAGGAACATCATCTCAATATGTAAACGGTGAAGGTGACTTAGTAACATTCCCAACAATACCACAAGGTGATGTAGAAAGCGTCGCAGCTGCAACAGCAAATGACGAAAAAGGTATTATAGTAACTAGTGGTTCAGGTCCTGATGTAGTTGTTGGTCTTGATATTAAAGGTCAAACAAATTTAGGCGCTGTGCCAGCAACTAATGATGAACTTATAATATATGATACAAGTACTGATACTAACAAAGCTGTTACCGTAGCAAACTTAGCACAAGCAACACATGATGCTAATTCATACGCTGCTACTATAACTGGATTTGGAACAATAACACACAACTTAGGGACTTATGATGTAATTGTACAACTCTATAATGCTTCTAACTATGAAACAGTATATGCTTGTGTTGATAGAACCTCTATTAATGTAGTAGGTATCTCTGGAGGTAGTTTCCCAGCAGGAAACATAAGAGTGCTAGTTACTAAAGTAATAGCATAATAATAATAAAATTAAATTAAATGGCAATAGAACTATATTGTGATCAATCTATAAATGGAACGCTAAGTACCACCGGTGATGTAACTGCCGGTGGTGACGTGTACATACCAGAGTACTTGTACCATACAGGAGATACAAACACATATCTTCGTTTTCAAGGCGATTCAATTGAGTTGCAAACTGGAGGTTGGAAAGTTTTTGGTAATACTACATTAAAGTTTGGAGCGTTATACGGTGATAACTCTTTAAGAGTTTACGCAACACAAGCTGGTGGGTATATAAATGGAACATTAACAGTTGATACCATAAACAACGCTACTTCAGATACTGATAAATTTTTAGTGTCTGATGGTGATGAAATTAAATATAGAACTGGTGCAGAGGTATTGGCAGACATAGGCGCTGGCACAGGTACAGTAACAGGTACAGGTTCAAGTGGACAAATAGCTATTTTTAGCGGTACTTCAAGTTTAACCTCAAATGCCTCGTTCAAAGAAATATCAGCTGGAATTATATACGCCGAAAGACAATTTCAAGTTAAAGGAATTAATGCTGCTGATTTTACATCTAGTGGTGATGATGACACAGGTTTAGGATCATTTGATGGTAATAACGGAGTAAGTCTTGTAAGTAAAGGTAATAAGCAAATTACAGTAAAAGAAAACAATATTAAGTTTGATCCATATATCGCTACAGCTGTTGGAACTGGTAGTCCAGCTGGTGCTTTAAATCCTAATCAAAGTAACCAAGCATTAACTGCAGACACATTAGCTCAATTATGTGTTGATCCAGATGGCAATGTGGTGAGAGGTGAACAAGAAGGAACGTGGACGTTTACTAAAGCAGAACTTGATGGAACATTAGGTCTTACATTAATAAGTGCTCCAGGAGCAAACAAAGCAATTATAGTTACAGAATCTGACTGGATGGTAAAATACAGTGCAACAGGAGCTATAAGTGGTAACCAAAGTTATGATGTAAGACAAGCTAGTAACACAAACGCTTCCGCTACAATAACAACATTACCTGGATCAAGAATAAATGAAATATTAAGTGCCTCACAAGGTACTCCTACAAATCCAAGTTATGGATTTTGTGCAAGAGATATTCCATTGCAAACAAGAACATATAAGACAAACACCGCAACTACGCTTCATAAAAAATCAAGTGATGCACTACCTTCTGGCGTAATAAGTATATCTATAAAATTAAAATATAGAATATTTAATGCAGATACTTTTTAAAGTAAAAATGGTGTAAAACCAGTAATAATAGAAATATACCTGCTCGGTAAGAGCGATAACCAATGTCTAACTTAAAACCAAAACCAATGACATTTTTTTACCAGACTAGTTCGTGGAGTAGTCAACCACAAATAACCGATGAAGCCTTAGGACTTTGGAATCATATTGTTCAAAAGAAAAACTGGAGAATAGTACAATTACCAAATGGATTTTATCAAACCGAATACAAAGATCCAAACTGCGAGTGTGATCCCGAAAAAGATACATGCTGTGAAAAATGGATAGATGTAACGAGACGCGAAACAATTGAAGGCGCTGAATCAGCAATAGATGCTTCAATTAACCACTATGAGAAAAAATTAGCTCATATTCGCGGACCACAAGTCGTTAAGACTTTTAAATAAAGTAAATCAAATTAAATTAAATTAAATTATGTCAGACTTAATAGTCAAGAACCTTAACTTTGGCAACGAAGCTAGGGAACAAGTATTTAAAGGTATAACAAAACTCACAAATGCTGTTAGCTCCACACTTGGAGCTAGCGGTAAATGTGTTATGTTAGAAGATCACACTGGTAGACCAGTGATTACAAAAGACGGTGTAACAGTCGCGGACTCAGTAATACTAAGAGATCCTGTTGAAAACATGGGTGCTACTTTACTAAAAGAAGCTGCTCGTAAAACAGTTAGAGAAGCTGGCGATGGCACAACAACAGCTACAGTTATTGCTCATGCTA